>Ga0082207_1000465_pt1 | contig 23170 bp, 21 predicted proteins | sample LakMenEpi10Aug09_FD_71540 | JGI IMG/M metagenome (GOLD analysis project Ga0082207, IMG submission 71540)
AGAGATGTTTGAAAATCGCAATATGCTGACCACCGATGCCACTGCGAGATTATTACATAGTATCATCGGAGGGGTAGCGGTGTCCAGTGGGCGATCGCAATCTATGATGAATTTACTTAAACGCAGTCCTCAGCTAGAAGAGTTACCCCAAAATAGCGACGAGAACCAAGTTACAGGCTTCTTAGGCGGTGGATTACCGAAAAATAGTCAAATCTGGTCAAAAGCAGGTTGGACAAGTACAGTGCGTCACGATGCGGCTTATATTGAATTACCTGATCAACGTCCTTATCTGTTGGTGGTGTTTACGGAAGGGAAAGAGCAAGCTACAAATCGGGAAATTTTGCCTTTTGTGTCTGGGAAAATTGCGGAGGCGGTTAGCAATTTGTAACAATGATAATGGGAGATTTATACCTCCCATCATTCCCGGTAAATTATGAGGAATTTATTCTCCCTCTTCACTAATGACTACTTTTCCTCGAAAGACAAAGTAATTGTAGATGTTGTAAAACAACATAATCGGAATTAAAAACCCAATGAAAGTAATCATAAACACCATTGAACTGGCAGAAGAAGCTGCTTGATAAATGGTAATAGTGGGAGGAATAATGTAGGGAAAGGCAATAAATCCTAACCCGATAAATGTCAGCAGAAATATTAATGCTGTATAAACAAATGAGGCAACTTCCTCTTTCCGGTTTAGGCTTTCTAACAGCAACCAAATCAACAGCATACCCAATAAAGGAATTAGGGCAAAGATATAAACTTCTGGTTGATGAAATAGTTTAATTCTAGCATTTTCATAGACAATTGGCGTAGTAATGGTAATTAAAATTGCGCCAATAAAAGTTGTCCAAGCTGCTAATTTTGCTGTACGAAAATGAGTTTCTTGTAATGTCCCTTCAGTTTTCAAGATCAGGTAAGTTGAACCAATCAATACATAACCTTGTACAAGTGTCAATGCTGTTAGTAATGATTGCCAACTTAACCAATCCCACATTCCTCCAATAAAATGTCCGGCTGCATCAACTTTGATTCCTGCTAATACACCACCTAATGCAAATCCTTGAAATAAAGAAGCAATAAAACTGCCAATTCCAAAGGCAAAATTCCAAAAACTTTTATTATCAGAATGTTCTCGAAATTCAAAAGCAACAGCCCGCAAAATTAACCCCACAACCATTACCATCAAAGGTAAATAAAGGGCATTGAGAATTGTTCCATAAGCTAAGGGAAAAGCCCCAAATAATGCCCCTGCCATTAAAACTAACCAAGTTTCGTTAGCATCCCAAACGTTACCTAAACTGGTCATTAATAAGCTACGACGTTGTTCAGATGAGGAAGTTAAGGAGAGGATACCAACGCCTAAATCAAAGCCATCTAAAAGGACATAAAGGAACAGAAATAGCCCCAGAATTACAAACCAAACTTGTGGTAAAAAGTGCAATAAAGCTTCCATATAATTTCTGGCTATTGTGGTGTTTCTAGAGGACGACTATCAGGAATATGACTCACAGATTCAGTGGCAATTACTGTTTTTATTTCACTTCCTGGTATTGGTAAAGTTAAATCTGGTCCTTTGCGAATAATGCGGCTACCAAAAAACATCGCACAAACAAACAAAACACTGTAGAGAAGAGTAATAACTGTGAGTGAAAATAATACTTCACCCGGTGGTAAATGAGAAGCTGCATCAGTAGTCCGAATTTGCCCGTATACCGTCCAAGGTTGTCTTCCCACACAGCGCACAATCCAGCCTGATTCAATCGCAATATAGCCCAAAGGTGCAGCTAGAATCCAAGCCCGTAACAACCATTTTTGTTGAGTTAAGTTGTGCGAACTCAGTTTACCCCTGAGCCATTGCAGGATACTCCACAGCATTAATCCTACTAAGAAAAAGCCGATTCCTGCCATGATTCGGAAGGAATAAAAAATCAAAGGAATCATTGGGGGACGGTCTTCTGGTTTCCATTCTTTCAGTCCCAATACTGGTTCAGAAAGTTTGGGTTTGAGTTCTAAAATGTAACTTAAACCATTAGGAATAGAAATTTCCCAATCATTTTTTTCCGCTTTTCTATTAGGTATTGCTAATATATTCCACTTTGCAGATTCACCAGCAGGGACTGTTTCCCATTGGGCTTCTATTGCTGCTAATTTAGTTGGTTGATAGTGATAAACTTGATCGCCACTTGCATGACCAATGTAGACTTGTAAAGGAGCAATAAAAATAGATATTACTAAAACTATTTTGAATGATTTGCTAAAAAATTCTTGATGGCGATTATTGAGAATATACCAAGCACTAATACCACCAATGACAAATAAAGAAGTCTCCAAAGTTGCCAAGAACATATGGAGAACACTATTCACCATGAAGGGATTTAAAATTGCTTGAAAATAGTCATCAACAATAAACTTACCATTCACCATTTTTCCACCAGCAGGAGTTTGAAACCATGAATTAGCAACTAAAATCCAGAATGTGGAAAGATTTGCCCCAAAAGCTACGAGAATGGTCGCTAAATAGTGAATTACAGGGGGAACTCGTTCCCAACCAAACATCATAATTCCTAGAAAAGAAGCCTCTAGCATAAAGGCCATTGACCCTTCAAATCCCAGAATACTACCTAAGAAATCTCCCACGGCTTCCGATAATGGTGCCCAGTTAGTCCCAAACTGAAAACCCATTGGTAAACCTGATGCAACTCCGATTCCAAAGTTTAGTAAATACAGTTTTGACCAGAAACGAGCGTGATGATAATAGGTGGGATTTTTGGTTTTTAACCATAGTCCTTCTACGACAATTAAGTAGATAGACATACCTGTGGTCAGGACAGGCCAAATCATGTGAAAAATTGCTGTAAATGCAAATTGCAACCGTGATAAAGCTAGGGTGTTAGATAAAATTTCCATACTCTTTGAAGGAGTTACGCAAAACGATTAAATATATGTTTATCATATACAATAATATTTGTTTATAGAGTATTACTTCCAAAATTTTTAACCTTTGAAAGGTTCGACAATAGGTCGTTTAAGGTTTGACAATAGGTCGTTTAATGATTTTTCTATTTCCGCGTAATTAAGTACAATTAATGTTATTAATCGTTGGCTAGTCATCCGTACAAGGCGAATAATCAATTGATGTCAATAGCTATTGCAATTTTTTACTATTTATATGATAATGATTATAATTATCATATAAATGCAGTGCGGCTTCCTTCTGTCCTTATTGTTGCAGTTTTTACCGTGTCATGGAAAATACTGTAAGTTTTACATTGGTCAAGTTTTTAGTTATACAGGTGTTGAGGTCAAGAATGTCTACTAATTTAGTTGTGAAACTGGGAATTCAAATTATTGCGTCTAGTCTGACTATGACCTTGGGAATATGGGGTAGAAATTGCAAAGTTACAGCAGTAGAAATTCCCCAATATAAAGAAAATGTCTCAAATAAAATTACTCAAAATACATCAGCAGATACTAAAGAAAAAGAAGCTGATATTGAAATAAATGTCATTGAAGAACTATTAAATGAACCTGTTTTTTCACCTTTTCGTCAGGAAGGAACAGTGAAAGATTCTACCCGACCAATTTATGTAATTACGGGTGAAGAAATGGAAGCACAAGGTGCAAGAACTGTCAGAGAAGCAATTAAATTTCTTCCTGGTATATTAGGTGATGGTACTGTAGGAACAGAAGTTAACGCTTTAAGTGGTCAACTTATTCGTGGTTCTAATACTGGTCAAGTATTAATATTACTTGATGGTAGACCAATTAATAATGCTGGTAGTGGTGGTTTTGATCTTTCTGAATTTACAACTAATAATATTCAAAGAATTGAAGTATTACCAGGTGGAGGTTCAACTCTTTATGGTTCTGATGCAATTGGGGGAGTAATTAATATTATCACCCGTCGTCCTACAGAGAAAATTACCACAGAGGCAAAATTCAATATTGGTGCTTATGGACTCAATCAACAGAGTATTCAAAACAGCGGTAAAAAAGGTGATATTTCTTGGGTTGTAGGTTACAATCGTACCCAAGCTGAAAATAATTATCCTTTTTCTATTCCTGAAGCTAATTTTTCAGGAAATCGAAAAAATAATGATGCACTTTATAACAATTTTAATCTCAAATTAGAAGCAGATTTAGGAAAACGAAATACTCTCAGTTTCTCGACTTTATACTTAAATAAAGAACAAGGAACACCAGGAGGAGTGCCAATTCCTTCTCCAGTCAATGGACAAGGTTTTTTTAATTCACTTACAGATAAAAATCGCAAATACACAGATCAAATTTTAACAGATTTCACCTGGAATTTAAAACTAGGAGGTGGAGATGATTCTTTATTAACAGCAAAAGTTTATGGTGATTTTTTGAATACTCGTTTTGATCCTAGTGGTTCAGTTTCATCTCAAAATCGCTTTCAAACTAACCAAAGTTCCTACGGAATTCAAACTACACATAGTTGGAATTTTGCTAAAAATCAAAGTTTAGTTTATGGCTTTGACTATCGAACTGTCAATGTTAGGAATACTTCTTTTAGTTATTCTACAAATAAAGAAACATTAAATTATGACAATGACATTAATCAAGGAGCATTATTTACCAAATATGAAGTAGTATTAATCCCTAATTTGACTGTAAATGTAGGGTTACGTCAAGATTTTAGCAGTTTGGTAAATGGTTCAGTTACCTCTCCTTCTGTGGGAACAAAATATGCTGTTTCTGATTCAACTACCTTAAGAGCAAATTACATTCAGAATTTCCGAGTTCCCACCATTGCTAACTTATTTAATGTCAATCCTAGCAATATTGGCAACCCAGAACTTAAACCAGAAAGAGGTGATAGTTTTGATATTGGTATTGACCAAAAACTTGGTAATATTGGTTTAGCAAGATTAACCTTTTTCAAAAATAATGTATCGGATACAATTGCCTTTAAGAGACTGACACCACCCGTAAATGGTAATACGGGAACTTGGGAAAATATCGGGCTAGTGGAAACTACGGGAATTGAGGCCACTTTGAATTTACAAGTTGCTAAAAATATTTATACTTTTGTTAATTACACTGCCAATGATCCGCGCATTTTTAAGAGTTCTAACGCGGCAGAAATTAACAAAGAATTGCGTTTTGCTGGTGCCGATAAATTAAATTTGGGAGTTTCTTATGAAACTCCCCAAGGTTTGTATTTGGGTTTATTAATGAATTCCTTAAATGGATATCCAACTAATAATACAAATACAGAATTTTTATCTGGTTATACCACTTTTGATTTTAAACTGCTTGTACCTTTAAGTGATAAACTGGTAGTTACAGGTAGCCTGGAAAATCTTTTTAATCAGCGTTATCAGTTGTTTCCTGGTTTTCCTGACGGAGGGAGAGGTTTTCAAGTTGGTTTGAGTTCTACGTTTTAATACAAGGAGAGTTTTTTATGGCTGATTTTAATTGTTGGGTAACACCAGTAAATGAAAAAATAATTGAAGCGACTGGGAATAATTGGCAAATTGAATATGAGTTTTTTGATTGTCAAGGTGATGTTCTTGCTTGTTTAGCTTATACTTTATTTCAGCAAAATTGGCATCAAGTTGGTTTGGGACATTTGGAACAAGGTAGTGTTTTGGAACTGGAGTTTCAGGAAGCACCTAAAAAGTGTGTTCTCTATGATGGATATTTAACTGTTATTACTAGAGATTGGCATTTTCACTTATGTATTGAGGAAACGCTAGGTGGTCCTAATGCTGAAACTTCTAGCGAAGTAAGACAGCAACGTTTGATTAGTAAGGGTGCATTTTATAGACGAATAAATCCCCAAGGAGAACCCAGAAGTTGGGGTATTCAACTTTGGAATGGTGCTGGTGAAAAGGCTATGACAATATTTTTACCTAATCCCTATGTAGAAGATGAAAATTTACTTCCTGAAGGCAAGGCTGATTTTACAAAATTAGTTTTTTATCAGGAACTTAGAGATATTTATGTATTAGGTAAAAACCCCATTCCTTTTTCTAAAAATCCTCTCAAATGTGGCTATATTGCAGTTTGTACTTCTGGTCGTTGTTATCCTTCTCGAAAATGGCAACCTACTTTTGATGCTTTAAAAGCTGCTGTTGAAAAAGCGGGATTAGATTTAGAAGTGAGAACAAGTGGTTGTTTACAAGTTTGTAAGTTAGGGCCTGTTGTTTATCATTCTACTGATAAAACTTGGTACAGTCGTGTTAAGCCGGAAGTTGCAGAAAGAATTGTACAGGAACATTTACTTGAGGGGAATAAGGTTGTTGAATATATATATCCTTAGTTGGTGTTTTTCTGGGGTCATTTTTTCACGCACAGGCACAAAGGGGCAAAGGGAATTAACAATAATATGGAAGATGATTTCTCAAAAGTATAAGGGGATTATTTTTCTATGTCAGTTGTTTTTAGTTGCTATCTTGGTTGTTTCTTGTCAAGGTTCTGAGAATAGTCTGATTGTTAATTCTCCTAACAATGCCTGTGTTCAAAATTATGATTCCAATGTTGATTATTTTCCCAATAAGGTTAAGGTCACTCATGCAAAAGGCTTTGCAGTTGAATATTATAAAAACTACAAAGTCGTAACGATTAAAAATCCTTGGAAAGACGCTAAAACAAGTTTAAAGTATGTTTTAGTTCAATGCGGTACACCAATACCACCAGGGTTTGAGAAATCCCAAGTATTTACTACTCCTGTAAATTCTGTGGTTTCTCTCTCTACCACTCATTTACCACATTTTTCTAAGTTAAATGTTGTTGATAAGTTAATCGCTGTTAGCGATATCAAACAAGTAACTACACCAGATTTTATTGACAAAATTAAGGCTGGTAAGTTGGTATCTGTTGGGAATAATTCTACTGTGAATGTGGAGAAAATTTTAGAACTTAATCCTGAATTAATTACCACTTTTGGCACTGGAAATCAACAAACTGATAGTTTTCCTAAGTTACTAGAAGCTGGTTTGAAAGTGGCAATAAATTCTGAGTATATGGAGGATACACCATTGGGAAGAAGTGAATGGTTGAAGTTTACTGCTTTATTTTTTAACAAGGAAAAAGAGTCGGAAAAAATCTTTGCTACAATTGCTAAGAAATACGAAGATATCGCTCTTAAAGCCAAAGGGGTTAAAAATCGTCCGACCGTGTTTGTAGGTTTCAATTTTAAGGGAACTTGGTACATGCCAGGTGGTAATAGTTATGTAGCCAAATATCTCGCTGACGCAGGTGCAAATTATCTCTGGAGTCAAGATCAATCTTCTGGTAGTTTACCTATATCTTTTGAAACTGTTTTTGAACGTGCTGTTAATGCTGATTATTGGTTGAATCTTAGACAATCTTGGCAAACTTTAAAAGATGTCATTACGGAAGATAATCGCTATGGTGATTATAAGGCTTTCAAAATAGGAAACCTTTATAATAATAATGCTCGTGTTAATGCTAATGGTGGTAATGATTACTGGCAAGGTGGAATTAGTAATCCAGATGTAGTTTTATCGGATTTGATCAAAATATTTCATCCTGAAATATTAAAAAATCATCAGTTTTTTTATTACCGGAAACTTAGTCAATAATGTTAATTACAAAACCTCAACTATCAAATTCTTTATTACACCAAAAACCTGCAACTCGAATCAAGGCTCTAGTTTTTTCAATTTTACTGCTAGGTTTGGTTTTGGCGTTTTTACTAGATTTAGCCTTAGGTGCTGTGGATATTCCTATTAATCAGGTAATTACAATTTTACTCGGACAAGAAGCAGAAAAAACAACATGGACAAGTATTATTTTCAAGTTTCGTTTACCTAAAGCCTTAACTGCAATTTTAGCTGGTGCAGCTTTAGGTGTCAGTGGTTTACAAATGCAAACTCTATTTAAAAATCCTTTAGCTGGACCGTTTGTATTAGGAATAAGTTCCGGTGCTAGTTTAGGAGTAGCGTTAGTTTTGTTGACAGCAAGTGTGACTGCACCAATATTATTAAATGATTTAGGAATAATTGGTGATTTTAGTTTAGTTACGGCTGCAAGTTTTGGTGCGGCATCAGTATTAGGGTTAATGTTAGTTGTTTCTCGTCGTGTACAAGATACAATGACACTGTTGATTTTAGGTTTATTATTTGGATATGCAACAAGTGCAATGGTAAGTATTTTATTGCAATTTAGCTCAAAAGAACGGATTCAAAGTTATATAATGTGGACTTTTGGCAGTTTTACAGGGGTAACTTGGCAACAATTAGCTATTTTAACTCCAGTTATTGGTGTAGGGTTATTAATTGCCGTGCTGCAATCAAAATCTTTAAATGCACTTCTATTGGGTGAATCTTATGCACGCAGTTTAGGGTTAACAGTAGAAAAAACCAGATTTTCTGTAATTAGCAGTGCTTCTATATTAGCAGGAGCGATTACTGCTTTTTGTGGACCAATAGCATTTTTAGGTGTAGCAATTCCTCACCTTTGTCGTAGTCTTTTTAACACTTCTGATCATCGGATATTAATCCCTAGTGTCATAATTATGGGGGCAATTTTAGCTTTATTTGCTGATTTGTTTTCCCAACTTTTAATCAGTCAAATGGTTTTACCTTTAAATGCTATTACAGCTTTAATGGGAACTCCTGTTGTTACTTGGGTAATTCTACAACGTAATTCCAAAAAATCTTTTACTTCATGAATACCTCAATTCTGACAACTCACAATTTGACTATTGGTTATAAGACTTCCCAAAAAACTATTCGCAATGTTGCATCTAATATTTGTGTATCTTTGCAAACTGGAGAATTAGTTTGTCTACTTGGTCCTAATGGTGCTGGTAAGTCTACTTTATTAAGAACTCTGGCGGGAATGCAACCACCAATTGCCGGAGAAGTTAAACTTTTAGAAGATAATATTTATCAGTTACCACCACAACAATTAGCCAAATGTTTGAGTTTAGTATTGACTGAAAAAATTGATGTGGGAATGTTATCGGCTTATAGTTTGGTGACTATGGGAAGATATCCTTATACTGACTGGTGGGGAAGGTTATCATCTGAAGATGAAAATATTATTAATTGGGCAATAAAATCAGTGGGAGCAGTAAATTTAGCCCAACGTAATGTTAGTGAATTAAGTGATGGTGAACGACAGAAAATTATGATTGCTCGCGCTTTGGCTCAGTCACCTATTGTTATGTTATTGGATGAACCAACAGCTTTTTTAGATTTACCACGTCGGGTAGAAATTATGCAATTGTTACGTCAATTAGCCAGGGATACAAATCAAGCAATTCTCCTTTCTACCCATGATTTGGATTTAGCTTTACGTCTTGCTGATAAAATTTGGCTGTTAGGAAATAATGGTATTCTACAGGTTGGCGCACCGGAAGATTTGATATTAAATGGTACATTTACTGATACTTTCCGCAGTGAAGGTGTGGAATTTGATGTCTTTTCTGGGGAATTTCATCTGCATACACCATACAAGAGGGAAGTTAAGTTAATAGGTGAGGGTGTTGCTGCTATTTGGACAATTCGCGCTTTAAAAAGAGTTGGATTTATAGTTCTACAAGGTGGTAAGTCTACACAAATCATAGTAGAAGTTATTTCTAAATCTGAACAAGTTTTTTGGCGAATTAGCAATAATCAGACTGTATCTACACACTATTCGGTGTATGAAGTAATTAAATTTTTGAACATCATCAGATAAATCATGAATGGGAGATGTAAATCTCCCACTTCTTTAACAAATTGTCTTTTTCTTAAACAAGATAACTAGTATTTGGTACAATGGGAAATATTGCATATTCATACCAAGCTGTCCAGATAAAACTCCGAATCCAGCGTTGACGTTTTTCCAAACTTAATTCATACTCAAATGTACCAGAAGATTCATCAATAGATGATAAATGAGAGTTACAAGCACAACCATGTTGATAGGTAAACCCGTATTTGGAGGCGATACTTTGTACCTTCATTTGCATTGCAAATACCTTACCCGCGTGTAGTATAGCATCCCAACTACGTTTATGTTCTATATCTCGTTGATCAAATCTTAAAGCTCTTTCTTCAAATACATGATCTCGATAAATTGGCGCTAAATGAACATGATAAAAACTTGCTGGTAGATCATAACCAAATTCCTGGAAAAGTTCTAGTCCAATATGTGCCACTTTGAGTTCATTACTGTATTCAGAACCTTTTGATTCAAAATTACGTACAACTTCTGCAAAGTTCGGATAATTATGAATCATAAAATCATGACCATAAAATTCTAGAGTTTCTCGTGCCATTTGCCCAAATAACTCGGAAAATGAGCGTTTTAAATGAAATAAATGGGGACGTTCATTAAACAAATCAACATCACCATATTGCAGTTTATATTGAAACAACTGCGCCATTTCCACATAGATTTTTGGGTCACTGAGTTTAACATTTACCCTACCTTTAGCGATATCTTGCCATACAGAAGGTAATTGAGAAAGGGTAACGGCATTTTCACCAACAATGACTGCAACGTTAGGGACTTCTTGAATCTGCATATATAATTTCCACAGAGAGCTTAATTAACTAATTTACCATAAATCATCTCCTTTTTATTTTATTAACAGAATTTAAAAATGTTTGACAGACTGTCTTGTGACATTTAACCTACAAGTAGGTTGGGTTGACGCAAGGAAACCCAACATTTTCGGAATTTTGTGGAATTACAGTTTCAACATTTTCGGAATTTTGTGGAATTACAGTTTCAACATTTTCGGAACTTTGTGAAATTACAGTTTCAACATTTTCGGAATTTTGTGGAATTACAGTTTCAACATTTTCGGAATTTTGTGGAATTACAGTTCCAACATTTTCGGAATTTTGTGGAATTACAGTTCCAACATTTTCGGAATTTTGTGGAATTACAGTTCCAACATTTTCGGAACTTTGTGAAATTACAGTTCCAACATTTTCGGAATTTTGTGGAATTACAGTTCCAACATTTTCGGAATTTTGTGGAATTACAGTTGCAACATTCTCGTAACTTTGTGGAATTACAGTTTCAACATTTTCGTAACTTTATGGAATTACAGTTCCAACATTTTCGTAACTTTGTGGATTTACAGTTCCAACATTTTCGGAATTTTATGGAATTACAGTTCCAACATTTTCGGAACTTTGTGGAATTACAGTTCCAACATTTTCGGAACTTTGTGGAATTACAGTTTCAACATTTTCGGAATTTTATGGAATTACAGTTTCAACATTTTCGGAATTTTATGGAATTACAGTTTCAACATTTTCGGAATTTTGTGGAGTTACAGTTCCAACATTTTCGGAATTTTGTTGGGTTGCGCTGTCGCTTAACCCAACCTACAATGTATTCACAAAAATATATTACAGTTAACTACATTTTTAAATTTCTTTTAATATCCGTTGTCGGACTCGTTCTATAATTATTACCTCTTCAGAAGATAGCCCATTAAACAACATTTCATATATTAATGGTACACCCAATTCTAATCCTTCTAAAAGTGTCCGTTGACTAAATACATCTTCTGGTTTTCCTTCTAGCATTAATTGTCCTTTATCCATAACAAAAACCCAATCAGCCCAGCGATAAACTAAATCTAAATCATGAGTTGCCATTAATAAACTATTTCCATTTTGATGAATTTTTTTGAGAGTTTTCATCAAGTTTCGAGTATGTTTAATATCTAAATATGCCGTTGGTTCATCTAATATTAAAAGTTGCGGTTTTAGTACCATAATATCAGCAATAGAAACTCGTTTTTTCTGCCCTAAACTGAGATGATGTACTGGTGTTTCTGCTAAATTAGTTAATTCAAATTCATGTAATATCTGTTCTACTCGCTGTTTAATTTCTCCCGTGGGTAAATCTAAATTACATAAACCATAAGAAATATCTTCTTCAACTGTAGAAGCTACTAATTGTTGTTCAGGATCTTGAAATACTAAACCGACTTTTTGCCGGATTTTACTGAGATATTGACGATTATAAATTAATGGTTCACCACACCATTTAACAACTCCAGAATTAGGTTTATAAAGTCCATTAGCTAATAAGAAAAGTGTAGTTTTACCACAACCATTTTGACCAATTAAGGCACACTTTTTCCCTGAAGGAATCCTCATATTTAAACCATTTAAGACTGATTTTTGTGAACCTGGATAGGTGTAGTAGACCTGATCAAATTCGAGTAAATATTCCTGCATTTTGGCAAATTTCTAATCCTATTAATATTACACAGCCACAAATTGCTTCAATCGTATATCGTGGAGATAAACGATAGCGACGGGGGTACCAAAATCGCAATTCTCCTGCAAAACCTCGTGCTTGCAGTCCCAAAGAAAATTGACTATATTGTTGTAGAGTTCGCTGCAATAATTGTCCAATTAATAATGCTAAACTTTTCATGCTAGTATACCAATTGCGGTAGCCACTACGAGAATTTTGTGCTGTCCATAATTCATTGGCTGTTTTTAGCAAAATGAAAATAAACCGATACATTAGTAATAACAAATCAGTTAAAAGCACTGGAAATCTTAACCAACGTAGAGTTTGCAAAATTTCTGTAAACGGGACAGTTAACATGAGAAAATATAAACAAGAAACAGAAGCTAATGCTCTAATTAAAATCCCCCATGCTTGAATACTACCACTCCGACTCATATAAATATAGAAGTCTCCAAAATTTAACCCATAAAATGCATCTAATTTGACAATTTCTAGATGAGAAATTGCAACTCCATTTACCATTAGTGCTGGTAAACTCGTCAAACAAAAAACTATGGTGAACGTTAACAACCGCAAATAAATACCAGCCGGAATTTTTGCATAAATTACTGTCCAAATACTCATCCAAATTACTATCAAAATTTGCACTAAAGGATGACTACAAAGAGAAATAATCAGAGTCGTAAATGCAAAAATGATTTTATGTTCTGGTGGTAATCTTCGCAGTTGATTAGTGTAAGCTAGGGTATCTAATTTTAAAGTCATTCTTTCCGTCTTTTTTGTTCGGAACGTCCTTTATAAATACCAATTGCGTAACCAACTACTCCCGCTCCTAAAGCTGCTTGAGAAGCAAATAATAAACTGGCTATTTCCCCACTAGCTGGTACAAATGGTGATTGAAACCAAGGTTTATATTCAGGTTGTATTTCTGTAATAGCGGCTTTAGCTTTGTCATCAGAACCACCAAACTTTCCACCACGTACAAGTATTAATGGTGCGATTCCTAAAGCTAAAACGGCTAATATTAAAAACCAGTTATTTAAACTTTTATTAGATTGATTCATTACTGTGATTTCTTCCCTTGATTAATTGCAAAAGTTCCAATTCTTGAGGATTATAAGATTGTAACCAGTTCCAAACTAAGACAGTTAATAATCCTTCACTAATTGCTAAGGGTACTTGAGTAAGGGCAAAAATTCCCGCGAATTTGGCAAATGAAGCCATAAATCCGCCCACAGGTGCAGGAAAAGCCAAAGCAAGTTGGATAGAAGTGATAACATAGGTGAGTAAATTTGCCAAACTTGCTGCTAAAAAGATGGCGATTTTTTGTTTACCACTCAGCCGCATTGTGGTATTATAGATCCAGTAAGCTGCATAGGGTCCAGCAATCGCCATGGAAAAGGCATTTGCACCAAGTGTAGTTAAACCACCATGGGCCAGTAACAAAGCTTGAAATAACAATACCAAGCTACCCAAAACTGTCATAGTCAGGGGTCCAAACAGCACCGCACCTAATCCCGTTCCTGTGGGGTGAGAACAGCTACCAGTAACTGAAGGAATTTTCAACGCTGACAGGACAAAGGTAAAAGCACCAGCTAAACCTAACAGCAGTTTTAATTCCGGGTTAGCTTGGGTAATGCGAGTTAGACTACGCAACCCTAAAATAAAAAATGGTAATGTTACAACCCACCAAAAAATCGCCCACTGTACTGGTAAAAAACCTTCCATAATGTGCATTGCGTAGGCAGGTTTGGGGAAACCAACTACTAAGTAAAAACTAATAACAGCTATGAGGATTAGACTAACTAACCCCGGTTTTTTCCTGGATATCATAAGACCTCGCAGATTTTATAACAGTCTTCCTCTCAGCGGGGAAATAGCTTCAAAAATAATTGGTTTAGGTTGGGTAGCAAGTTTTTTCTATCAAAGCGCGAGGGCTTTGGGATTTTGATTTTTCACAAAATGAAGAATTACTCATCAGAAATATTACCGAATTAAGTTTGACAGCTTATCTTTTGACTGGGTGATCTATTTCACCAAGAATAATTTTAACTCAAATTATCATACTTACCTATATAAATCCCTACATTTGATATTTACCCTACCTTTAGCGATATCTTGCTATAATCAAGGAATTTGAGACCCAGTCACCACATTCAACAATAACTGCGACCTTAGACATTTCTTGAATCTACATAATACTTAATTTTTTTAGAGACTTTAATAACTAATTTACAATGTTGCGATAAAATTGCAAGTGCTGGGACTTAACAACGGAAAATAGCGAAAATGGGACGGATTTTTATTTCTGCGGCACATGGCGGCATAGAAGCGGGTAAAAATGACCCTGGAGCAGTTGCTGGTGGCACAACAGAAGCAAAGGAAATGATTCTTTTGCGAGATTTAGTGGTTATAGAACTCCGCGCCCGCAATTTAGAAGTTTTAGCCGTTCCTGACGATTTAAGCGCGGCTCAAACTGTTGATTGGATTAATTCCCGTGCCAATAACAAGGATATAGCTATAGAAATTCAAGCCAATGCGACCAGTAGCCCCTCCGTGCGCGGCGCAAGTGCTTCCTATATTGCCAAAAATGACCAACGCAAACAAAATGCAGAAACGGTATTAACAGCACTTTTACGCCGTGTCCCTCAGTTACCAAATCGGGGAGCGAAACCAGATACAGATAGTGGTCTGGGTAATTTACAATTCTGTCGTCAAACTGCGATCGCTGCTATAATATTACAAGTCTGTTTCCTTAGCAGTCCTGAAGACCGAGCTTTATTGCAAGGTCGTCGTCGTGATTTTGCCATAGGAATTATGGAGGGACTTGCTAGTTGGAGTCAAGCAAATGATCCTCAAAAGCCAAAGACAGAAAATTATCCCAGCGTTAATATCAATATCAATGGACAAAATTACTCTGAACAAGGAGTATTAATTAATGGCAATGCTTATATCCCCATTGATTTAGTCGATTGTTTACGAATTGATATTTCAAAAGTAACTAATTTACGCCGCATTACCTATCGTCAAATAGTTTATATCAAAGCTATTGAACTTCGAGATTCTCATGTTTCTATTAATTGGGATAGTGTCTCCCGCACTGTAAAATTACGCTCAATTTTAGCAGTTTGTCCCGGACAAATTGAGAAAATTATCTCCAATGGGAATACATCAGAATTGCAGCTACAACTTTTTCTGAAAACTAATAATGAAAATGCTATTATCCAGTTTTCTGATATTCCCAAGCTATATCGAGAAGAAGCAACTATTGAGGGTGTAAATCATGATATTGCTTTTTCTCAAATGTGTTTAGAAACTGGATTTTTACGTTTTGGTACTGACATTAAACCCCAGCAAAATAACTTTGCCGGTTTGGGTACAGTTGGTGGTGGTTTAGAAGGAGCATCATTTCCCAGCGCCAGAATTGGTGTTAGAGCCCATATTCAACATTTAAAAGCCTATGCCAGTTTAGAACCTTTAGTACAGCAAGAGGTAGATCCTAGATTTCGTTTTGTTACCAGGGGTGTTGCTTCATCAGTTCATCAATTATCGGGACGCTGGTCTGCGGATTTAGATTACGGAACTAAAATTGTAGCTATCCTCAAAAGACTTCATGAATCAGCAAATCTTTTCTAAATTCTTTCCTGTTATAGTGCTATTAATGATGCTGAGGAACAAGATTTGTGTTTCCCCTTTACGATGAAAACCCAACCCGGACTACCCCATATTTGACCTATGGGTTAATTGGTGTAAATGTTCTAGTTTTTCTTCATGAAATAGGTTTGTCAAATCTACAACTAGAACATTTTTTTCAATTGTATGCGGTCATACCCCAAGAATTAACCACCAATTGGTTTGGAGAATGGACAACCTTATTTACCTCACAATTCCTACATGGAGGTTGGTTGCACCTAATATCAAATATGGTCTATCTGTGGGTATTTGGTAACAATATTGAAGACCGCTTAGGACATTTTAAATATCTACTGTTTTATTTAACCTGTGGATTTTTAGCCGCGTTATGTCAATGGTTTATTAATACTAACTCCGTTGTTCCTTCCTTGGGAGCAAGTGGAGCAATTGCTGGAGTTTTAGGTGCATATTTAATCTGGTTTCCCCAATCCAGAATTACCACCTTAATCTTTTTAGGTTTTTTTATCACCACAATTAATATTCCAGCATTACTAATTATTGGTATTTTCTTTGTGCAAAATCTCATCTCTGGTTTTGCTAGTCTCCAAACAGCGGCTAAAATGGGTATAGAAACGGGAGGAGTAGCCTATTGGGCACATCTTGGCGGTTTTGTTGTCGGGAGTCTTTTTGCTCTGGGAAATAGGGAATAAGTAAAAAAACTAAAATCAAATATTCAAATCCTGTAAAGCTAATCGAATTTGCTCTAAGCGAGTGCGATTAACACCAAAATCAAAATCTCCCAAACGAGACGAAGAACGAACATGAATAACTGACTCATTGCTAGGGAAATAAAACTCTACATCATCAATAAATTTGAAAATGCGACTTTTAGAAATAGCATGAATATAATTATCCGTTTGTTTGATAACTTCTGTGCGGGGAACAACTGTGAGAACTTTAAGTAGGGTTTCTCTAGCTTTATCTATTGTTACATGATAGGTAATTGGGGCGATAGCGTGTTGAGTATCAGCATTTTGACTAACAATACAATTAGGGGAAGTTGGACAAGGACTAAGAGAATTTGATTCAATTCCCAAGCTAGAAGCTCCAGCAGTTGTAGGAACCATGAAACTAATGCTCAGAATTAGGAATAGTGAGAAAATCATATTCCGTAGTTGGGCGATGATCATGAAATTGGACATAATCAATTTATTGCTATATTCTGTGATTTTACAAATTTTATCAGGTTGCGGGTTTTGAATCAAGGATCTCAGATAATTGTGATGCTAAATTACCAGTTGGTAACAGCGAACAGAGCAAAGAGAGAATATTATGGCAAAATATTTAAAATTATAGCTTATTTCTACTTCTTTGCTCTTACCTGTTATCAGCTACTTATTTAATTTTCTGCTTGATAAAACTCACAACTTGATTAAGCTGTTTTTTTAAGCCATCAATTTCTCCTTGCATCTTGACAATTTTATTATTTAGTAATTTAATCTCAGCAGATGAATTGCTACTACCAACAGCCCGACTAACTGAAGCCAGTCGTTGAGGTTCGGTAGTTAAAGACTGGTTGAAGTCTGGACGGGGAATTTTAGACTTAATCATTGCTGACTTAATGGAGGCAATGAGTTGCTTTTGATCAAAAGGCTTACCTAGAAATTCAAAATATTCAAATGGTTCTCCAAATTTTTCCGTTACCTCTTCTTTACGACCTGACATAATTACCAAAGGAATTTTCCGTAACTCTGGTTGAGCTTGAATATTCTGGAAAACCTCCCAACCACTCATTTTTGGCAGCAAAAAGTCCAGCATGATCAAGCTGACCTTTTCCTTGAGCATTAGATTATACCCTTCTAACCCGTCCTTGGCTTCTATTACCTCAAAATTACCTGGAGGTAACATTTCTCGGACTTTCACCCTGACAACAGTAGTGTCGTCAATAACTAAAATTTTATTATTTGCCACAACTGATCACTCTACTAGAAATTTATGTTTAGATGGCTGGTTGCCGATTGTTTTTAAGAATTTCTCTACTATATCCAAAATCTATGTAGATTGGGAAAGAGTATTTTCTAACATAAACTTCCTAAATACGAGTATTGTATGAACGTTCCACTGATATTCTCATAAATTTGTATTATAGTTCTGTAGACTACACATTGTTACCAAATAACTTTCTTTATTTTTGTTCCCTAGCACAGGAATCCTGCTTAGGGAAGAACGGTATAGGCGTGTACTAAATCTTGTATGCCTACACTACATAAACTATCAAAAATCAAGTAGCAGTTTCATATATGAATTCCCCACAACAAATTGATATCAAGTCAGAAATGATCACCATGCCTAGCTGGTTACGTCGTCCCATTGGCAAAGCGAGTGAACTATCCACTATCCAACGTATCATTAAGCAGCGACAAATTCACACAATTTGTGAAGAGGGGCGTTGTCCAAATCGGGGTGAATGCTACGCCCAAAAAACTGCCACTTTTTTATTAATGGGTCCAACCTGTACCCGTGCTTGTGCTTTTTGCCAAGTGGATAAGGGTCATGCCCCAATGGCTTTAGATAGGGAAGAACCCCAAAAGGTGGCAGAATCTGTACAAATTTTAGGATTGCGGTATGTGGTCTTAACTTCTGTTGCCCGTGATGACTTAGCTGATGGCGGAGCAGGTCATTTTGTGGAAACAATGAATACTATCTTACACCTAAATCCAGAAGTTCAAATTGAGGTGCTGACATCGGACTTTTGGGGTAGTGGAGGTGTAGCAGTTCAACGTCACAGCTTAGAGATGATTGTTCAGGCTCAACCAGCTTGTTTTAACCATAATGTGGAAACAGTCCGCAGATTAACCCCAACCGTGCGCCGTGGGGCAAAATATGACCGCTCTTTGTCTGTATTAGCCATAGTTAAAGAATTGAATTATCAGATACCCACAAAGTCAGGTCTAATGGTGGGTCACGGTGAAACCAGGGAGGAATTAATTGAGACTATGGCGGACTTACGCTCTGTGAAATGCGATCGCCTTACCATTGGTCAATATATGCGTCCTTCTTTGGAACATCTGCCTGTTCAAAAATATTGGACACCGGCGGAATTTACAGAACTGGGTAATATAGCCAAGGATATGGGTTTTAATCATGTCCGTTCTGGTCCTTTGGTTCGCAGTTCCTACCACGCAGGGGAAGATTAAAAGACAGGGAGCAGAAAGCCGGGAAAAAATAACAAAAAATATTCTTCCCCCCTGACCACCAACAACTGACCACCAACAACTGACAACTGACAACTGACAACTAAACAATCTTACAAAAATATTTTTAAAGAATTTGCAAAATTGGCCCGTGAGTTTGCTATTTCTTAAAAAGTCACTAAATTAGGAGAACCGCTTATGACTGCTAAAAGCAAACCTGCTGCTAAACCTTCCTACGTCTTCCGTACTGGTTGGGCCTTACTACTTTTGGGTGTTAACTTTTTGGTAGCAGCCTACTACTTCCATATCATTGACTAATTAGAAGTAGACTGGTGCTGCTTAAATCGTGCCTTTAAATAAACCCTTGGGGCGAATGAGCAGCACCAAAATCATGATTAATAGAGCTACACCTTGTTTATACTGTGAACCTAGCCAAGGGGTGCTAACCTCCTGGGCAATACCAATAATAAACGCTGCGATTATCGCTCCGTAAGGATTACCAATTCCGCCCAAAATTACCGAAGCAAATAAGGGTAAAATTAAAAACCAACCCATATTCGGACGAACTGCCGTAATTAGCCCATACATACTACCACCCAAAGAAGTAAAAGTCCCAGTAATTACCCAAGTCCACAGAATTACTCTATCAACATTAATACCGGAAACTCTAGCTAAATCTAAATCATCAGCTACAGCCCGCATTGCTTTACCAATTTTGGTATTTTGCAATAGGTAGTGTAGGAATAAAATTGCTAAAATAGCCAGTCCCAGTACCAATAATTGATTTTGTGGTACTCTTAATGTCCCAAATTGTAAAGCTGGAATCACAGGTAGATCATAGTTTCGGTTTTTACCCCCCCAGATAAAAATAATTCCATTACGGAGAAATAAAGCCAGTCCAATAGAGATAATAATTAGAGTTGTGGAAGTAGCACGGATAGACCGCATTTTTGACCACAGTAATTTTTCTGCTAGTAACATTCCTCCTACTGTTCCCAAAGCAGCTAAAATCATTGACAGCCAAATATTTATACCTGTACTATTGAGCGTTAGGGTAAAATAAGCTCCCAATGTGAGAAAATCACCGTGGGCAAAATTAGACAACCGTAAAATTCCATAGGTTAAGGTCAGTCCAACTGACCCTAGGGCAATAATACTACCGACAGCAATACCATTGATGATTAATTGGGCAAATTGTTGTATATCCATAATTATGAAGTTACTGTTAAAAAAATGGCTCGTAAGTGATTTTAGTCATTATAAAAAGTATTTGTAGGTTAGTATACAAAATCCTGTTTACATTTTAGTTGTGTGCAGAATGTTTTTTCAGCAGTCTACTTGAGAATACAACAGTCTTCAAGCTTACAATAATACTCGATCACCGTAAAGCTCGGTTATTTCCTTGCTATATTGTAATAATAAGTATCTTAATAATTTCGACTCTACCGGAGTTAGTATGCGAAACTGGAGGCAAGTCTCAATTTCTCGGTTTAGCATAATCAGTACCTAAGAACCTAAAAAGATTAAGATTAATAAACCGCGATGATAGTTATTATTATCAATTTTATATTGATGTTATCGTCAAAGGAATATAGAACCATTAGCACATAGGATTAAATTAGATCTAGGATTGAAATAATACTACACTCATATCTTTGATTAAAGAATCTCAGTGGCTAACAACACAATGAAACCAAAAAATAGAGGAAAAACCCATTTTAACAACAATTGAACATTTGCGGTATCAATTGTGGTTGGAAAACAGTTTAAATAAATTGCAAATTCGTCTCCAGGATTATCTAATTTCTGTAGCTATGATGACTTCATCACCAATAACTACGGAAACAGAACTTTTCCAAATCATGGTCAATGAACTTCACAAAGCTTTAAATAATCATCTAATCACATTCACTCAATCTATTGTCTGTATTGCTATATTTGAACAACAGCAAACAGTCGGTAAAATCTCTTATATTTCTGATTCACTATTATTAACTCCCACTGTGGAGATAATACCCGCAATTGATAACAAAATTCTGAAATTAAATCAATCTATTTATCTCGAAGATATACAAGAAATGGAGACTCAAGAACACCAAAGTGCTTGGTATTTATTTGAGGATTCTCAAGGAATAAAAGGATGGTTAATCATTAATATTAGCAACTTTTTACCGAATTATGAATTATTTAAAGATGCTTTTTTGCCTTTAAAATTACAATTAATTACACAAACTATCCAAATTTTTCGGACAGCTTTAGGACAATTTCGACAAATACAATCTTCCCAGCGACATTATGAACATTTAGCTAAATTTAATCAAGAACTAGAACGCACAAATCAACTCAAAAATCAGTTTTTAGCGAATACAAGTCATGAAATCCGCACTCCTCTGAGTTCGATAATTGGTTTTACTCATTTGCTATTAGCACAGGGATACGAATCTGAGAAAATCCGTCATCAAGAATATTTAAATATTATTTACTCTAGTGGTAAGCATTTATTAGAATTAATTAATGATATTTTAGATCTCTCGAAAATTGAAGCCAATTATCTAGAAGTTCAATGGGAAGTTATTGATATTTCTACTTTGTGCAAAAATATTTTAGCTTTAGTAAAAGAGAAAGCTGCTCATAAAGGTTTAATAATTCGTTTGGAAATTCAGGCAAATATTAAAAATATTATAGCTGATCCCTTGCGACTTAAACAAATGTTATTAAATCTACTTTTTAATGCTATTAAATTTACCATAAAAGGAAGTGTTGGCTTACAGATTTCTCAACAAGATGGATTTTTACGGTTTACGGTTTGGGATACTGGTATAGGTATTTTGTATGAAGATCAGTGTCGATTATTTCAACCCTATAGTCAAGTTTTAAATATCGCTGCTGGTTGTCATGAGGGGACGGGTTTAGGGTTAGTATTAACTCAAAAATTGGCAGAAATTCACGGTGGTTATTTAGAATTAGAATCTATACCTAATCAAGGTTCTCGTTTTAGTATTTTACTACCTCTCAAGCCCATGGGAAAGGTTTTAGCGGCCATAGAAACAACCGCAGAAAATGATTTAGAGGTAGTTAGCTATCCTTGTCCTAATTATAATATGACTTTATCACCAGTAGTTTTACTAGTGGAAGATGATTTAGCAAATGGGGAATTAATGGGGATTTATTTAAGAAGATTGGGGTATGAGGTAATTTGGGTAAAAAATGGGGTGGAAATGTGGAATAGTCTGCGGGAAATAGAACCAAAAGTGATTTTAATGGATGTGAGTTTACCTGATATTAATGGTTTAATTTTGGTGCAGCAATTACGAGAAAACCCTAAATATCAGCATATAGGGATTATTGCTCAAACTGCAAGGGCGATGAAGGAAGATCGAGAAATTTGTTTGGCTGCTGGTGTTAATGAGTATATTTCTAAACCGATAGATTTGCAAGTTTTAGCTGGTTTGGTGGCTAGGTATTGTGGGTTTGTTGATTTTTAAGGGTTTTTTGGTTCATGTTCTTGAGGTATAAGGTTTTTTAGTTTTAGGGAATAGGAAACAAGTTGGTATGTACTTGATTAGACCAGGGAAATATACTATCTGTGCTTTTGTTTCCATTCAATTAATGTCCCCAGCGAGTGGGGACTACAAACGGCCATAACGACTATTGAAGATATGATGTTTCCATTCAATTAATGTCCCCAGCGAGTGGGGACAACTTGTTGTAGAGAAATTGATGAAATTCTCCGTTTCCATTCAATTAATGTCCCCAGCGAGTGGGGACCATGTAGCCCAGAAGGAATAATGCTTCAGGGAGTAGTTTCCATTCAATTAATGTCCCCAGCGAGTGGGGACTTAAGTAAAGACGCTGGAATAGCACACGGCGCAACGTTTCCATTCAATTAATGTCCCCAGCGAGTGGGGACCAACACTGGACAACGGCGTTAAAAGCTCTGTCATTAGAAAATGTTTCCATTCAATTAATGTCCCCAGCGAGTGGGGACTCTATCCGTTGCGACCTCTAAGAGGCGTAACAACTAGTTTCCATTCAATTAATGTCCCCAGCGAGTGGGGACAAAGGAAGACAAAAAGCTATTTACTGCAAGCATAAAGCCGTTTCCATTCAATCAATGTCCCCAGCGAGTG
>Ga0082207_1000466_pt1 | contig 23163 bp, 18 predicted proteins | sample LakMenEpi10Aug09_FD_71540 | JGI IMG/M metagenome (GOLD analysis project Ga0082207, IMG submission 71540)
GTCGCTACGCTGGGACGACATCGACTGGGAAATGAACCGGATGAGCATCCCGGAACCGAAGGTCGAGCACCACGAAGGTCGTGGGATTCGCAGTTGTCCGATCTTCCCCGAGCTGCGACCGATTCTTGATGAAGCCTTCGAGATCTTCGGTGACAAGAGCGAATATGTGGTCGCCGCACCGCAGTACCGAGCCGCAGCCAACACGGCGATGGGTTGGAAGAACGCCAACCTACGCAGCGAGATGACGCGACTGCTGCGCCGCGCCGGCGTCTCGGGTTGGCCACGATTGTTCCATTCGATGCGCGCTAGCAGACAGACGGAACTCCAGCGAGAGTTCCCGTTGCATGTGGTTTGCTCTTGGCTGGGCAACTCATCACGCATCGCCCAGCAGGGTTGCTTGCTGGTTACCGAGGATGATTTTGCCAAGGCGGCGGGATCGGCAAAGGTGATGGCGGAGTGACGGGATGGTGTGGGGAGGGTCCCCGGAAACGGGCGTCCTTACCCGATTGCGTCGACTTTAACGGCGTTGGAGTAACGTTTCGATATCAGCGGGACGTGACCGACCATCGAGGACAGCGACTACCTCAACGCCCGTTCCGTTCAATCGGTAATAAATCAGGAAAGGATGGCGACTGGCTATTTTGCGATGGTAGCCAAAATGTCTTTCGTGAATACCAGCCGTCCCGCACAGCGATTCAATGTCCTCAAAGATCCGTTGGTAAAAATAGTCGCCAGCGCCGTAGCCTTGCCGGTCGTAGAAGGCCACACCCTCGGCAATATCCAAATGCGCCTCATTGCGAACTTCGACGTTCATCGACAATCCGCTTTACTGCGATCTTAGCCTCGGCAACAGACATATTGGGTTCGTTACTTGGATTCGCTGTGCGGTAAGCTAGAACATCCCGGTGCCAGGCAGGAGATTCCAATGATCTTGGATCAGCGGCCAAACGCTGCCAAAGCAGATCAAAGGCAGCCTGCTGCTGCTCGGGGCTCAATGCGTCAATAAATGCTTCAACTTCCATAGATGTCCTCCGCTCCGCTATCCTAACCCAGGTCATTGCCGGTGTCGACGCACTGTCTCGGCAAATCCAGTGGACGAACTTCTTTTTATAGGCATCAGCCTAAACCCTGTAGACCGCACCCATGCAGTCTATCACGCAAGGTGGCCGTGACCGCTAGTTGAATAATACGAAACCAGGGTTTTACCAGCGGAGAGGACAGGAACCGAACTTTTGCATTTTTCCCTGTGTTTTTGAAGAGTTCGAAAGGTACCATTCTCCCTTGACTCTCCCCCTAAAAACAACCCGCAATCGGTTATCTCTTGCTTCCGTGTGTTCGGTGTGTTCCGTGGTTCCCTAGTTCCCCGCTTCCGTGTGTTCGGTGTGTTCCGTGGTTCCCACACTCCCTGCTTCCGTGTCTCGCACCCGGTCTTTATAGATCCCTATCGTTCAACCCGGACCCAAAAGCATGACGCTGATTTTACGCACGTTGCCCGACTGGTCTGCGAGTTGAACTTCTGCCTCGATCTTTCCGTGATTCGCCGCCGTCGTTCCGACCGGTGCGGTCACCATGATCGGGACCAGTTTCGATTCGTTGGGTCTTAGCGTCGGTGCCTCGTCGCTCCACTGGACCGACGCACTTGCAGGCGAGAGCATTTGGATCGTGTAAGTCTCGGTTTTGTCGGTCCGGTTCCGCAACCGGACACGGAAATTGTTCTGCAACATCCGGGCACTGTTGATCGCATAAGGTGCCCCCGGACTCGATAAGACTCGGGCGTCAAATGCGAATTTGGTGGCCAGCAAGACCAAAAATAGCGTGCTGGTAACGAGAACCAAAAGCGGATAAATCAACGTCCGTGGACGCACCCAAGAATGCTTCTTGCCCTCTAAAGCGTCTTGGCTGCTATACCGGATCAACCCTACAGGCTTGCCAATCCGATGCATGATCGTATCGCAAGCGTCGATGCACTGCGTGCAATGAATGCACTCCATCTGCAAACCGTTACGAATGTCGATTCCCGTAGGACAAACCGCCGTGCAGTGCCCACAATCGATGCAGTCCCCGGCACCCGCTCCGGTCGCTTTGCCTTTGTGCCTAGGCTCTCCGCGCTGGATGTCGTAAGTGACAATCAAACTCTTGCGATCGAGCATGACCGACTGGAAACGCCCGTAGGGACAAGCCACCATGCAGAGCTGCTCGCGGAAAAACATGAAGTTGTACATCAACCCAAAGGTTGCGCCCGCCATCACACCAAAAGCACTCGGATGCTGCCAGGGCGATAATCGCATCCACTGAGCCAGTCGATCGGTACCGACAAAGTAGCTCAAAAAGGTATGAGCTAGAAACATGCAACAGGCCAAGTAGACGACAAAGCGCCCAACCCGAAGCGCCGCATTGAGCGATTTACGAGGCTTGCCTCCCTTGCCAACCGTCCCAGAGAACAGCCGATCGATGGGCCGAAAGAGAAACTCAAGGTACACCGTCTGCGGACATCCCCAACCACACCACAATCGCCCACCTACGGCCGTAAGAAACATGATCGAAAAGAAAACCGTGAGCATCAACAAAAGCAACAGACCCGAGTCGGTGGGATAAAACGTGTGCCCAACGAACGTGAATTCCCTAGATACAATATCCAAAAGAACCAGCGGCTTACCCGCATATCTCAGATGCGGCAGGGTCACGAAAAACGCGATCAACCCATAAGCCAAAAGCCTACGACGCTTCCAGTACTTGCCCGTCGAAAGGGCCGGATTGATCCAACGCCGCTTCCCATCGCCTTGCAATGTCGGCAACACCATCTCTTGAGCAGGAATCAACGGGCTGTTCGGATCGATGGGGCCAGTCATGTCAAATCATCTACTTTCGGTTCAAGCGGTCTATACCCAATGATCCGTTGCACAAGGCGACAAATCAAGGAAGCTCGGGTGTCTCTTTCTGTCGCATGCGCGAGTTTCAGCAAATCTTTAACGACTGTTAAAATAGTTGGGTTGAATCACTTTTTTTGGTTCGCCGAGCGCCCGTCTGCCGATGGCAATCTACACATAATCGACTCAGCTCACCCTTTTGGCTCTCTCGGGAACGACCCCCATGGCTCAACTCTCTTGGTACGAACGCCTTTACTGGAAATACCTCTCCAAGCCGGTCTCGCAGCGAGCGCTCTTCCTACACGTCCTGGATAACCCACTGACCTCCATCCTGGAAATCGGCATGGGTTCCGGTCAACGTATCGCGCAATTGCTAGCAATCAACGCGAAGGGCTCGGAGCCCAAGCCCATTCGATACACGGCCATCGATCCATTCGAATCGAATCACCAATCGGCCAATGGCCAGCCGCCGCTGCTGAGCCTTAAAGCCGCTCACCGTATCCTCTCAGAACATGGGGTCAAAGCCCACTTGATCCCAGGTGAGCCGTCCGGCTCGGTCGCTCGCGTCGCTCACAGTGTGCTCCCAAGCGACTTGGTCATCATCGACGGTTTTTGGGAGAACGGGGATGCCAATGGCCAAGCGATCGCGCAATGGTTGCCGCGATTGTGCCACGTCCAATCGACCCTCTTCGTCGCAAGATCCCCAGGCGAACCCCTGATGAAAGTCCCCGTACCGAACAACGCCATGCCCGTGCTACAGACCAAGGCAGCCTAGGTCGCATGCGAGCCGTGCTGCAACGGGTCTTGAGCGCGAATGTCCAAGTCGACCGAGTCGTCGTTGGCCAAATCGAACAAGGTTGGCTCGTTCTCCTAGGAGTTGAGCAAAGCGATACGGTCGAATCGGTGCGGTGGCTCGCCGAGAAGACCGTCAACCTGCGGGCCTTCGCCGATGATCAGGGCAAGATGAACCGCTCGGTCTTGGACCTCGCAGGCCAAGTCCTCATCGTCTCTCAATTCACTTTGGCCGGCGACTGCCGAAAAGGACGCAGGCCCAGTTTCGATCGAGCCGCGGTGCCCGAAGAGGCTCGAAAACTCTACGAGCTTTTTTGCGATCAGGTCGCTTCGATGGGAGTTCACGTCGAACGCGGGATTTTTCAAGCCGACATGCAAGTCACCTTGGTCAACGATGGGCCTGTGACCTTCGTGATCGATCATCCGCAATGACCCATCAGCAAGTCGATCTCCGCGACGCGATTCTCGATATTCTCGCGCGTGATCTGCTGCAAGCGTTCGATGCTGAACGACTCGATGGTGTAGCTTGCGACCGCTGTCCCCTGCTTGACGGCTTGTACAAAGACCCTGCGATCGATCGCAAATGCGGATCGGCCGACTTGATTCTCCAGGTTGATGTTCTCGCAAAGGTGGCCCAATAAACCGCCGGCGAAACTATCACCTGCTCCGGTCGGATCGATCAAACGATCGCTTGGGTAAGCCGGTATGGCCAGCATCAGATCGGGTCCGAGTACAAAACAGCCGTGCTCGCCTTTCTTGAGAATGACCCAACGTGGCCCCATCGCCTGGATGCTCCGAGCCGCTTGGACGTAATTCGACTTGCCCGTGAGTTGTTTGGCCTCGATGTCGTTGATAAATAGACCATCGATTTTCGCGAGCAGTTCGAGCAGTTCCGAACGCGTCGTATCGATCCACATATCCACCGTATCGGCAAACACCAATTTAGCCCTCGTGCACTGCTCGAGGACTTGGTGTTGAACGGTAGGGATCGCGGCGGCTAGGAAAACGATTTCCGAATCGGCATAAAAGTCAGGTACGCTGGGTCGATACCGGTCGAATCCGTGCATTTGGATCTCGAGCGTCTGGCGATCTTGATAATCCTGCAAGTAGCGACCTCGCCAGAAGTACGATTTAGCTTGCGAATCGCTGGTCACTCCGCGCCAGTCGACTCGGTGATTCTGGAAACTTCGAGTATAATCCTCAGGCCAGTCATTTCCGGTGCGTCCTATGAGCCGCACGGGCGTGTAGAAACCAGCCGCATAAGCAAAGTAGCTGGCGCTGCCACCGAGGACCCGTTCTCGATTGCCAGCCGGAGTTTCTACCGAGTCGATAGCCAACGTCCCAACGCAAAGCATGTTCATCGATGCAGGTCCCCAACCATAAATTCATAAGCGATTCAATGTTTCGACCACCCTGGTACTTGCGAAGCGGTCATTTGCAAACGGTGATTACGGGATTCTATCGTCCGATCGTAGACCTGCCACCTCGGATCGCCCATCGCTGTCCCCTCGGCGACTCGCTCGGACACATGCTGGTCCATGAGAATTCCCCAGAGCAGCCCAGCGATCGACCTGCCGTCTTGCTCTTGCACGGATTGGGCTCGTCGCACGCAGGGACTTACATGACCAACATCGCCGCAGGATTGGTTCGCAAGGGATACCGGGTATTCCGAGCCGATTTACCGGGGGCTGGCCAATCGTACCTCGAGACCCCTATGCCTCCGCACGGAGCTTGTTTCGACTCGATCCGAAACTGCTTGGAGCATTTGAGCCAATCGCTTGGAATCTCCGATTGGAACTTGGCGGGTATCTCGCTCGGTGGCAACATCCTGCTGAGAATGCTTGGAGACTGGAAGCCGGGCCGAGTGAAAATCCATCGCGCCATTGCCCTTGCTCCCCCGATCGATCTGGATGCGTCTTGTCGAAACGTCGAAAAAGGGATCAACCGACTCTATGCGAGTTATTTCTTAAGAGCCTTACGCAAACAAGCCCAAGCCCGAGGCGAGCACTGGCCGGAGTGGAAGAAACTCCTGGCGCAAGCCGACTATGGATCCTTGCGACGTTTCGACGACTCAGTCACCGCACCGTTGGCTGGATTCAAAGATTCGCAAGACTACTACTCGACGGGATCCTCAATAAACTGGCTCAATCGCATCAAAGCGCCGGTGAAGATCCTCGTCGATCGGCATGACCCGATCGTTCCTTATAGGCTGTTTCCCAATGCGGATTATTCGCCGACGACCGAGTTGATTATCACCGATCGGGGTGGCCATGTTGGATACCTCCGAAAAGGGGACTCGCCCGGGGCATTTGAGCGATGGGCCGACCGGTGGATCGTCGAAACCCTCACCGACGACCACGCCTGGTAAACATCCACCATTTGTGCAACTCGCTGGCCGGCAGAATCGAAAGCGAGAGCAGGAGCAACACCCCCCAGCGCTCAAGGCTTATAGGAGCCGTTTTCAGAACGGATTGCCCAAGTGGCAAGTACATTGCCACGACATGGATGGCCAATGCCGAAATCGTTCCTACCAGAAGGATCGGACTGCGAAATGGCGATAGCCAGAACGCCGACTTGGTCTCCGATCGGCAGTTCCCAAGATGGATATTCTGAAACAGCACCAAGAGCAACAACAAACTATTCCTGGCCATAGCGACATCGTTTGGCGTTGGATCAGCCGGCAGGAGAAACACGAAGGTCCAGTAGGACACCAATCCCATCGTCAATGCCGCGATCACGGTCCGTTCGATCATCACCCGATCAAAGATAGGCTCCTGTGGATCCCTAGGCTTGCGATCCAACACATCTCCTTCGTTGGCTTCGAAAGCCAACGCGATATCCTGGATCCCATTGGTCACCAAATTGAGCCAGAGCAGTTGCACAGGCAAGAGGGGCAAATAAGGCAGCCCGCTAACGATAGCAAGTGCCATTAAAATGACCTCAGCTCCCCCCGTCGAGATAGCGAGATAAATCACTTTGCGAATGTTATCGTAAGCCACCCGGCCTTCCTCGATCCCTCCGACGAGCGTGGCGAAATTGTCGTCGCTGAGCACCAGCGAGGACGCCTCGCGGGCCACGTCGGTCCCGCTTCTGCCCATCGCCACACCGATATTCGCTGCCCGCAAGGCCGGCGCGTCGTTGACTCCATCACCCGTGACGGCTACGAAATGACCCGCCCGACGAGCGGCCTGGACGTACTCGAGTTTCTGTCGAGGCGCCACTCTGGCGAAAACCCGAAATCGATCGATTTCCTCCGACAAAATCAGGGAAGGTTCATCGATGAGCTCCTGGCCTGTGATCACTTGATTCTCACCATCGACCAACCCGATTTGCTTCGCAATGCTCGTGGCCGTCGAGCGATGGTCTCCGGTGACCATCACCACTTGAACCCCCGCCTCATGGCACTTGTGGATCGTCTCGCGTATCCCCGGTCGCAAGGGGTCGAGCATACCGATCAGTCCCAGGAATTCCAAGTTAGGCGGAAGCTCTGGAGAATCCGATGGTGCGACCTCCGACGACACGATTCCCTGAGCCAAGGCCAGCACTCGAAACCCTCGCTCGGCCATCGAGTTGGCCTCCTGGTCATAGCGTTCCAGACGCTCCGATCCATCTTGGGCCGCGCACATACCCAGCACTCGCTCTGGACTTCCTTTCACACAAACCAGCGTTTGATCCGATGCGCTGTGGAATGTGGCCGCGAAACGATGCTCAGGCTCGAACGGGATCTGATTGACCTGCGGATACTCACTGCTCAAACGCTCCCGCGTCGAACCGATCTTGATCCCAAGACTCAGGATCGCAATATCCACCGCGTCGCCTCGCCAAACCCAGGAACCATTCCGATGATGCAAGTCGGATTCGTTGCACAGCAACCCGGTTCGCACAAGCCGATCTAGCGATTCGCTGCTCCCGGACTCAAGCGAATCGCCACCCAGGAGCACCTGACCTTCTGGCTTGTAGCCTTGGCCTGTGACCTCCATGCGATTACCGTCGGGCAGGTAAATCTCACCGACCATCAATTCGTTGCACGTAAGTGTCCCGGTCTTGTCGACCGCAATCAAGGTACAACTCCCCAAGCCTTCGACGGCCGTCAAGCGACGGACGATCACCCCTCGTCGAGCCATGCGGCTCGTCGCGACGGCAAGCGAGATCGTCATCGCAACAGGTAGAGCTTCAGGAATCGCCGAGACAGCAAGCGCTACGGCAAAGAGAAACATCTCGCTGACCGTGTAATGACCGAACCAAACTCCGATGAACCCAAGCACTGCAGCAGCGATCAAAACCGCCAGAGCGATGAACCGAGTGAACGACTCCATTCGTACCAACAACGGTGCCTTGCCCTCAATGCCTCCAAGCACATCCAATGCGAGTTCCCCGATGCTGGTTTTCGTTCCCGTGGCGACGACTAGACCTTTGGCCCTTCCCCGAGTGACAATCGAGCCTGCATAAGCCATGTTGCGACGGTCCGCCAAGGGAATCGCTTCCTGACTTGTCCATTGTGCATCCTTAAGCACCGCGAGCGATTCACCGGTCAGAAGCGATTCATCGATTTCCAATCCCGTTGCGCTCATGAGTCGAACGTCGGCAGGAACCCGATTGCCCGATTCAAGCCAAACAACATCCCCAGGAACAATCTCTTGGGCATTGATCTCGACCACTTCGCCGTCGCGCAGCACCGCACTGCGTATCTGAAGGAACTTGCGCAACGCATGGCAACTCTGTTCGGCTCGCCATTCTTGATAACCACCGATCGTGGCATTGATTGCCAGAACCAAGACGATGAAGCCCGCATCCTTCATGTCACCAATCAAAAGGGAGACCCCAGCGGCCATCCCCAGGATGTAGATCAGTGGACTGCGAAATTGACTCAGCAGGATATTCCACCAAGGGCGCGGCGGACGCTCGGGCAAACGATTCGGTCCATAGCGAAGCAATCGAGCCGCCGCTTCGCCTTGCTCGAGCCCCTGCGACTTGGTCTCGAAGTCCGCGAGCAAAACCGGTAATTCCTGAGTGTGCCATGCGACCGGCTGCTGCGTTTTGGACATCGTCGTTGAGCCTTACCAAGTCAGTGGCGGATCGAAGTCAGCCCTGAATCCTAGCTCAGCGATGCCCCGGAGAATACCTCCGAAAACCGGATTGCAAACGAGTTTACAAACTACATTGCCCGATGGGCTTGAAGATCTTCCAAGTCCACAAATTCCAGAGTGGAAATGTGGGTCGCTTCGAGAACCACCTCCGGGGCCTTGCCTGCTTCGAGAGCTTCTTTCCATCGAAGCACGCACAAACACCATTGGTCACCGGGCTTGAGCCCCGGAAACTCATACTGCGGGACAGGAGTGGACAAATCGTTACCTCGACTGCGAGAGAACTTCAAAAAGTCCTCGGTCATCCGAGCGCAAACCAAGTGCATTCCGTGGTCGTCAACTCCTGTGCGGCAACAACCGTCCCGAAAAAAACCTGTCATCGGATCAAAAGAACACGGCTGCAATTCCGTCCCTAATACATTGCTCGCTCCAGCCATTGGGCTTGCCCCCCCTCGTTTACTATCGCACTGGTCAACACTCGCATCAACACTCGCACCGGTCAACGCTCGAGTTTCAAGTATAACCGGACGCCAAGAGCCGAATCTGTGCGACGGGAGAGAAATCGGGTTATACTGGTTCCCGATTCCGGTGGCCCTCGGCAATGTGCACGACGGCTTGGCACTCCCGAAACCCAATAAAGCGATGTCAGAAGAACAACCCCAAGAGCCTCTCGCCTGGACCCCAGAGCCTACCCAAGCGCGGACCAAACCCCCTGCCCCCTCGATCCTCCGACGCCTTTTGCCACCTGTCCTCGGTGGACTGACCTCGATCCCCATCGCGATCGGGATCCTCTGGTATGGCTTTGGCAAAGATATCGGCAATGCCGGTCCAACCATCGCTCGATACATTCCCTGGCTGGTTCCCGAGCACCTTCGCGGATCGGCTCGCTGGCGTTACAACCCGAAGACCGACAGCAAACAAAAACAGTTCGATGCACCAGCCAACCTCGATGCGGGCGAATTCGGTCGCATCGGTGGCAACAAGTAAACGACAAAAGCAACCGAAACCAAAAGGAACTCGTCCGATGCGAATAGCCCCGATCCATTCCCTTGCGTGCAATCCCACTGCTTTTAAAAAGCTTGTCCTCGCCGGAGTCGTTCTTAGCTTCCAGTTCGGGTGCAAGCCAGAGCAAGAGGTTCAAAAGGACCTAGCAGCCCAGAAACAGGCACAAGCCGATGCGGCAGCCGCCGCAGAACCTCCCCGTGTCGCCCAAAAGGCAGGCGTAGGCGTCGGCTCGAAGGGCCGATCGCTCGACGGTGGCTCGGAGAATAACCCCGCGACGATCATCTCTGGTCCGGCAGCAGCTTATTTTCGCACGAAAGAGAAAATCGTCTTCGAAATCCAAGTCCCCCAAGCCATGAATTTGTACATGGCTGAAAAAGGTCGCAACCCTCGCAACCACGACGAATTCATGCGCGATATCGTCGAGTTCAATCGCATCCCGCTGCCGAAGCTCCCAACCGGCATGGTCTACCGCTACGACAGCGAAAAAGCCGAACTGTGGGTCGTCCCCGAATCGCAATCCGACCCATAGGTCTGCAAGTTACCGCAAACCCCCTCGATCCACGATCGGCATCGCCGCAGTTCAAACAGCCAGCGAGTACGAGTACCGTTGCACTGAGTACCGCTTCGCTGAGTACGAGTACGACGAAATCCGATGCGATGCACGAACATCGAATAACGAGCGCTAGCGCGTTGGCGGTTCGCACTCTTGGATCCATACTCCGTACTCAGGATGCAGTACCAAGATCGAGTATTTCGCGACCGTCGACCATTCCTGAGTGCTTAACGAGGCATAGTCCATCACCCCGCGCAGATCGGTATAAGCGTCTTTGTAGAAACGCACACTCCCATCGTTGTGCCTTGCATAGACCTTCACATAAGCCCCCTCGATGGGCTTCTTGTTGTCCGAACTCAGGACCTGCAAGCGTCCGAGTGGGACCGACATATTGACGTTGAGAGAATTCGAGTACAGCGGGACACTTCGCACGATCCCCCCCGAGACGACCTCGAGAATCATGTTGCGATTCTTGAGCTCCTCGGGCACTTTCCACTCCAGACGGTCCCACCCTACTTTGGGCTCCAAGTCAACGACCTTCTTGAGGTTCGGTTCGATGACCGACAACCTCGATTGGTTGCGACCCTGGAACGGATTGCGGCTGAACATCAGCTCGACATCCACAAAGTAATAATGGACCTGGACCTGAGCGATATTGCGGTGTGTGATCCAAATTTGTCCGTCTTTTTGTACAAGCTCCAATCCAGGGAGCTTCGAAGCTCCTTGGTCGAGCGCCGTTTCACGGCCACCTTGCAATTCTCGCACCGCAGCGTTTTCAAACGACGGATCTACCTCTGGGCCGGAAGGATCGGCTCCTAAGGCCAGCGTTCCGTTTTGCAGCGCCTGACGCTCACGGATCTGATCCCCGACCGTCTTGAACCACTCGTTCCATCGAGGGACCGGATAAGCCTCGTATTTCTTGGCGATGGCTTCGGCTCGATCGTATTGCCCCGTCCGCATGGCAAAGTAGGCATCGAAGTAGTCGTACTGCATCTGGGCTTCGCTCGTCGTGGAGTCTCCGACCAAGTCGGCTCGATTGACTTTTTTGAAATTCGCGAGGGCCTCTTGCGTTCGATTTTGGATCAGTTGGTAGTAAGTCAACGACAATCGTTGACGCGGAAGTATTTTTGGTTGATAGGCAAGAAGGTTGACCAATTTCTCGTACTGATGTGCAAGCCCGTCGTTGAGGATCTTCCATTCGCGGCCCAAGCGGTGGGTCCTAGCGACGACTATCGGGCGGAAATCCAGATGCTCATAATCGAGCCTGGATTCCAGATCGACATGCATCAACGGATGATCGAAATACGGAGAAGCCTGACCGACGATCCGATCGTGGGATTCGAAAAATTCTCGTAACCGTCTCTCATCGCGATGCTTTAGACTATAAGCCCATAGCGTCGGATTGTAGATCCCGATGGTATCGAGTTTGTTGAGGACTTGCTTCCAAAACGCTCCATCTTGCATCCGCCAAGCGATCCGATCGAAATCGATTTCCCGGATATTCAACTTATCGAGGGCAGCCAGAACTTGGTCGTTGCTACCCCAATCCGCTAGGTATTCCCATGAACTGTCATCGATGTTCAGCGGTGCATCTAGAACCCGAACAGAACTCGATGCGACGTGTGCAAGGTACTTGCCCTCGCTCGAGGCCTGGGCTCCGTAGTGCTGGAATGGACCGGCTGAGGGAAAGTAGAATACGTGGGAGGTTTCAATCGTAGAGAATGGCTCTAAGAAAAACTCTCTGACCACGACATTGCGGCCAGATTCCAGCGGGATCGACCCTTGGGGAACCTGCATGAGAATCTGTAGCATCACCCTATCGCCCGATGGGTTGGTCACTACGACTCGATTGCGGTAGGGGACTCCGATCACCAACTCCTGACGATCGATCGGCTTGCCTTTCTGATCGGCGCTTGCTAGATACATATTTTCGCTGAGCAGTACCTTCGCCTCTTGCGTTTTGTCCCGCTTGGGATCGGCTTGGACCTCTTCTTGTGGGATCGCGACGATGCCCTGGGTGTAGACGAGGCTTTTCCCGGCGCTCTTGTAAATCCAGCGGCCATTCTCGATGCTGAGCGAACCAGGCTTGGCATCCAAAGGAAGATCGACAAAGGCCAGAGCCATCAGAGCCTCATTGCTGTTTCTAGCCGTCAAATGCAAGTGCTCCGAAAGGGAGTCTCCAGAGTTTCTAAGCACATCGATCCAGAAGAAACTCGGAATCACCAGTCCAGGTTTTTGCTCTTCAAGTTCGACGCGATCGAACTGCGATTCCGCCCATTTGCGAGTCGGAGCCAATGGCTCATAGAGCTGGAGTTTCTTGCCTGCCGAACGTCCTAGTTCACGCTTGGAGTATAGCAAGTAGTCCTCGGAATTCGCATCGTAGAAGGAGGCGGATGCATTCCCAAACTCATTGTTGACTTGCGGTCCGTCGCTAGGCATGTTCGATTCGCCCAGAGATTTCTCATCTCGCGCCATTCCGAATCGGTCGGCAGTCGATTTGTCTCTACTCTTGAGAGAAAGATTCCATTGCTTGCCCTCGCTGAGCGCGCGACCTGAAGGACTCCCCATGCCGCCCATACCGCCACCCATGCCGCCGGGTCCCATCCCATTCTCGGCCTCTGACAAGCGGGATAGTTCTTCGGACGATGCACCCGGCTTGAAGTCTCCAGACCCAGACAAGCGTTCTAGTTCGAGCGATCGGGTCCCATCGGTGATATTCAAACCATCGGCTCCCTGAGGCACAAGCGAACCGCTATTAAGCGCCTGGGAAAACAGCAATGCTTCCAAATCGAACAGACGATTCTCGCGCTTGAGATCTTCTCCCATAAGGCGAATCAAACCCGATTGCTTCTCAGGGAATCGCTTAGCCAATAGAATTCGCTCGACCGTATTGAGCTGCTCATAGCGCCATGGAGCCAGATAAGCATCGAGGTTCTGACCAAGGACCCAATCGTCGACGAGTTGACGCGGGGACTTGTTCATCAAATGGGGGGTGACGACACGTTGCATGAACTCCGGATCGTGCTTGAGCAAGAACAGATGGAGTTCGTGACAAGCCAGCTCGCCGTATTTGGCTTGTTTCTCGGCATCGCTGAGTTTGCTCCAAGTCTCGAGGCAATCAAATCGATTGAAATCCTCCTGATCCATCAGCATCGAACGCATCATGGGAAACAGCTCGCTGATCGAGTTGTACGCCCGAACTTGGGTCACTCCTACATCCCCTAAATCAGCGATTTGGTCGGCCATGATGGTCCGGACGGATTGCTTTTGAATGAAATGCTTGTCGAGGTCAAAGGACTGCTGCAATCGTCGGTCGGCAAGTCTTCGAGGTCCGTTCCAAGGCAGGGCGATGCAAGCTTGAGCGGTCGCATCGCGGGTGATGGCGATGATCGCAAGTCCACTGGTGCCATCGAAAATCTGCGCATCGAATTCGACCCTGCCTTGTCCATCCGTGGGAACATTCGCAAGGATCCGAGTTCCCTGTGCGAGGAACTCGTAATCGCGGGAGTTGCCTGCGGCGGGCTGAAGCCCCGACGAATCCGCCGGAGCAGGAGCCGCCGAGGCGGCCCTCGGATCGGCCCGCTTCTGTGCAATCGCATCTCCTTCCTTGGCAAACTGATTCTCGTTCTGAGTGGCGGCGAGTTCCCAAGGATTCAGCAGAATGCTCGGATGAGCGAGCATGCTCCCGAGCATCTGCTCGGCTTGCTGCCTTGCCAATACATACTGGTACTCTTCGTCGAGCTTCATCGAGTCGATGTAAAAACTCGGAACTCGCTCCCGCTTGAGCACCGGGGCGAAATTTCGTTGGGTTCTCCGCAACCAGCCGCTACTCTCAGCGTGTGCATAAGGGGACGCGACGACCATAAGTCTTGTCGTTGGATCGGAACCCTTAAGGTCGACCCGGAGTTTTCCATCGACGATCGCAATTTCTTGGATCGCCAGCGCTTCGGTCGGCGTCCTTGAGAGCGTTCGATTCTTGCCGACAATCCACCCATCGCGTCTCTCGCCAGCAGTGATTTGAATTTCGCATTGCGTTCCGGCTTGGTGATCCACCAAGCGATAGCATCCTGGCTCGAGCCCAGAAATCTCCATGGAACCCGAGAGGAGTTTGATCTTCTCGGTCCGATCGCTGACCACGACGCCAGAGCGCTGTTCGAAAAGAGAAAAACGCCGTACCTGCCGTTCGATCGCCTCGATACCCACCCTTTGGCTCGGCTGTTGTTCCGCCGCGATCGGGCCGACGAAACTGAGCATTTCTCCGACCGGAGCGTGGACCGACTGTGGCCAATCGAATTCATGGCGATGGATCGAATACTCGCGTTTAGGAAATTCCGCTCCACTGATCCAAAAACGTTCCACTCCTGCGAGATTCCCAAGATCGATCTGGCCTTGGGCATCGCTGGCCAATCGCACCGAGCGCGTTGGGCTCACCCCGTAGAGTTTGAATTCCAGTTGCGCCGCTGCGCGTGCAAGAGGTTCCCCGTTTCGGCCTCGCAGTTCGACCTTAAAACCCTCTGAGGTCCGATTCAAATACGAATCATAAACCCATAGGCTGCGCAAACGATCCCCATAGTCGTTGACCTCCGTCTTGTGGGTTGCAACGAGCGATTGCTGCGTGTCGGTGCGCATCTGCTTGATCTTCGCATGCAGGCTCCACTCGATTTCGGCGAGCCTCGGCGGGACACTGAATTCCTGAGTCAGTTCCTCTTTTTCGTCAAGCTTCAGATTCGTAAAAACCTGGGTACTCGGTATGCCGCTCAGATCCCTGCTGGTCGCTCGCAGTTCGATTTCTGTCAGGTTGGAAAGCGGGATCGGCTGGTTGTGGGTCAGCAGTTGCGCTCGAACTACCACGGCAGACCGATTGCCCCCGAGCACGGATTGCGGATCGACAAGAAAATCAGCGCGGAGCTCGTAGGCTTCCCCCAGATGGTTGAACGGCTCAAGGACGGCAAAGCTCCCGTCGACCAGTAGCATGTTTTTCAGTTGCGTCGACTGCTCGAACGGAATCAAAATCCATCCGCTCTTGTCAGGCTGAAACTCCCGCTCCCCGATCAAAACGCTCGCCGTCGGCACATGCTCGCCCTCGGCGTTGACGATCCGTACCAATTGGCCCGCATCGGAGATGGCCAAGATCGCCGAGAGCTGGCCCTTTTGGACCAAGGCTCGGCTGCGTTGCCCCCCGGCGAGCACCTCGACGATCCACACGCCTTGGCCGTCGAGCTCCGGCAGTTCGATCGATTCGCGATGGCGTCGGTCGCTCTTTTGCGCATAAACCAGTTTGCGTTCGACGTTGGGGACAACCCCGTCGAGGTCCAGTGCCGTCGAGACGGCCGATTGCTGCTTGCTGAGTACATTCCTCGCATTGATCCGATAGATCCGTACAAAAAGCTCTGGCGTGTTTTTCAGATCGAAAGTCAGGCTGACGCGTTGATCGGTTTTGAAGATCGTCGGATTGTTTGGAGCAAATTGGACTTCGATGCGTTCGGCAAGTTCCTTTTGGGCTTGGGGAGAAAGCTGAGCATAATACGTTTTGGGATCGCCCAACCCGTGAAGGATTTTCGTCGTTGCGAAAAATCGCTGCAGATAACCCCGTTCGAGCACGTTTGCAAACTCGTCGATGCTCGCATCGGTCTGAAAGAACAGGTCAAGGTACTTTTCGATCAAGGGGACATCGTTGCCGATGGGTCGATCGATGGGTCGGAAAGGAAACGCCGCCTGAACATCAACCTGTGGCTTTTGCTGCATCGCGTTGCGAAACTCGATCGAACAGATCGGTCGCGAGTTGGGCAAACGCAGGTAACGCTTGAATCGATCGCGGTCGGGTGTCCCTTGTTCCAAGTCAAAAACCAAGCGTTGGTACAGGACTGCGGCGATCAGGCTATTGTGAACTTCCGGGAGCGACGTGACATACGCTTCGGCTTGTTCGAGCTCCCTTTTTCGAATCGCAGGGTCTTGGGTCGATTCGTCATCCGACGGGAGCAAGTGTCGGAGCCGCTCTAGGACATAATTGGTCTGTTGGTTCAGTGTCGGAATTCGTTTTTGAAGTTCTTCGAGTTGGGCCAAGGTCAACTCGCGGTGGATCGGTGCCCAGCCAAATCCTCGCGAATGGATCGTCGTGAGCTCTTCGACGAGCCGCTCGATGAGCTTCGGCGAGTCGATACGGTGCGAACGAGTAAACCACTTGCGGAGCTCATCGATATTCGGGACATCAGCAAGCACATCGGCAAGGATGCTGTCCTCGATGCCTTCGATCCCGGATTGCTTGACGGTATCCCGGACAATCGACTTCCAATCGAGCAGATTCGCATCGAGCTTGGTCGCCAGATCGGCCGCTTCGTTTTTCTTTGGAGCCGGGTGGGAAGTATTGATTCCGAAAGTGCGTTGAAGGTATTCGATCGAGGCGTTGGGGTTCGATGCGTACTCAAGCAACGCTTGGCGCGTTTCCATGCTCTTCGTCAATTCGCTGGATTTGTGTTTCGCTTTCCACTCAGCCAGCAAGCTTCTGGCTTGGGCGATACGCCCCTCGTTCTGGGCATGAAGAACCTGGAAGAAAAAATATTCCGGGGTGTTGGGAATCAGCTCCCCGAGGGTCTCCGAACGCTGTTCACTCAGGGCAAAGCGTTCGAGAAACCCCAACGGCTCAGCGGCCGAGGGAGCTTGAACCCCCTGGGCTTGCACCTTTCCCATTTGAGAAGAAAGGCACAGCAGGAAAAGACCGACGAGGATGAGGATTGGTTGCATATCGGCACGAAAAGTGGGTTCGAAGTGTGTTCGACGAGGGTTTGGCAGCGGGTCCAACTCCAGTTTAGATCGCCCGGTGCGAGCGACGAGCCGACGCGGGTGAAAAAAACGGATTTACGTAGGGGTTAACGATTCGGCGGAGGAGTTCTTAGCGAAAAAATCCAGAAATAGCCCAAGGCCTTCGGCTCGATCCTTCCCGGTTTGCCCAGTCTTTCAAGCTTTGCCCAATCTTCCTTGACACTTTAGGGCCATTTGGCGTATCTGCTGATCCGCTGCGTCATGAGAACGCAGGATTTGGACTCCTTGGACACAACGACACGTTTTGGATCGCCAAACTTATGATTCGCTTTGGATTTCTGTTTTCTGGAATGCTCTCGGTTCTGCTGACCGGTTGCCATATGAACGCGCCGATGCACGTGTGGAAAACGCCCCGACTTTCCACCGGCTCGGCCGTCTCCGTGGCGGTCGCTCCGGTCGGAGGGCCTGAGGAGGTCGCCGATAAACTCGACAAAAGCTTGATCGCGACCCGGCCTCAAACGATGCCTCATCTGGCGGTTCTCTATCCGGATCAACTCGAGAACATCAGCGGAATTCAATTGGTTTCCTACGATGGACAGCCCAGCGAGATGGCCGCCTACGGTGCGGCCAAACGGGCCGGTGCGCAGTATGTGCTCAGTGGCGAGATCCTCCAGCACGATCTTGGACCCAGGGAAGTACCCAAGCAACGCAGACTCTTTTCATTTCTCAGAAAGCCCCCCCCCGATGAATCGATGAGTGTTCGCTGGACCGTTTCGGACGCTCGTACGGGGAGTCGAATCGGTCAACACACCATCGATATGGATCACAAACGAGCCCAACTCGACTACCCCGATCTGGCTTACCAAGGTTCCGGAGAGTCCAAAGTCATCGCCGCAAGCGCTCGGAGGTCTTGGGAAATGGTCGTCCCAACGACGACCGCGACTCAAGCGACGCTCGATCTACCTTGGATGATGCCCGGCTCGGCTCGCGTACGCAAAGGGAACGCCTTTGCAAGACTTGGGCAATGGGAGCAAGCCGAACGGGAATGGCAAGAGGCCGCCGACTTGCACCCATGGAATCGTGCCGCTTGGCATAACCTAAGCATGGCCGCAGTGGCCAAAGAGGACTTTCAATTGGCCCGCGATCGGCTCGAGCATTCGAAGCTGTCCTGGCTTCCAGGGGATGAAACGGCCGAAACCTCCGCTTGGATCGATTCGATCCAACGCGACTACCGAGCCTGCTTTCAGCCTAATTCCTCCCCGTTAACCCCGCCTGCACCCATGCTTGCGAACCCTGAGCCTTCAAAGAACCCAGCGACCGTGAAACCTCGTTCGCTCGACGATCAACCTTGGTACACCATCGTTCCGTTTATGCCTCCACCGGGTTGGACCTGGAAGGATTGGTGGTATCAATCGACGTTTTTTTAATGCCGCTGGGTAGTTCGTGATGAAATGATCTGGGGAATTACCTGAGGGATTCTGGACTGGCGGTTTGTCGGCGAGCTTTGGTAATCTTCGGCTCGCAGATGAAGCGACGCCGTTCGAGCATCACCGTTCGAAACAGAACCGATTCCACGCAAACTTCGAGAGTGGCTGACTTTATGACCAACAACGGATTTTTCGGATGGATTCGCCAAGGGGTCAAGCAATCGGTTTTGCTTGGCGTCAGCGACGCATTGGATGCCTTGGGGACCGTAGATAGCAACGAGAGCTTTCATCCGAGCATCGCCAAAGCGATCGGCACCGGAGCCATGAGCCCCGGGCCGATCGATCCAGGGCTGATCGACGCCGGACAGGCCGGTGCCGATGGACTCGGCGCATCGAGCCGCACCCCTCGAAAACGGCTGGGGAAATCTCTTAAGGATTTGAATCCTCAAGGGGTATCGAAGCCCAAACCGCAGCAGGATCCTAGCTCGTGACGTGTCAGGACCGAAGGAATTTTCTCAAGCGCGCATCGGTCGGTGCCTGGATTGGCTCGCGGCTCATCGCCGGACTTGCTGCCGGAAGCGGCCTCTCTGGCTGTTCGTATCTCCAACAAACGAAATTCCTGATCCCTTCGATTCCGCTCGATAAAAAAACGCAGTTGTCCAATCCGATCACCGTCGGGGTCAACGACAGCGAGTTTCTCTGGAATCAAATCGTCGATACCGTCGAGGACTATTTTCGGATCAAGTCCGAGCAGAGAGCCTCGCGCGATGCGACACAGTGGCTCGAAGGTCGTATGGAGACCTATCCTGAAATCGGCGCGACTCTGCTCGAACCATGGCGAAAAGACACCGCCTACGGATTCCAACGAATCCAAAGCACCCTGCAAACCATCCGGCGAACCTGCTTTGTCCGAGCCATCCCGATCGAACAAGGCTTTTCGGTCGGAGTCGAGGTGATCAAAGAGCTCGAGGATGTCGACCGCTCTCAGTATTCCTCCGAAGGTTCCGCGATCGCTAGGCACGATGGGACGATCGTTCGGGCAAGCCCCGGACTCGTAGGGCAACCGATCACTCTAGGCTGGATCCGACAAGAGAACGACACCGAATTGGAACAGCGTATACTAAGAGAGATTCTCGGACGCTCGACGAATGTCAGTCCACCGCGCCGAGCGGCTCGAACTTTCAAATAGCAAGATCTCCATTCCCTGAGGACTGCAGGCGAAGTGCGAATCACTGGCCAACGGGCTATTGCCATCTGCCTGATGGCTAGCATCACCCAAAATTCTCGGGGCTATCCCCGAAGATTTCGGGAGAAGCCATGTAAAGCTTGACAGAGCAACAGTGTCGATGTACCATGTAGCAAAAATTGGTCCTGGAAAAAACTGCTCTCTCAGATCCCGCAGTGGCTCCGAGAGTCGAGAGACAGCCTGAGCCTACAGTCATCGAAGCTTTGCGAGCTTGCACACCCACGCAGCATCAATTTATTTATTGTATTAAGGTCGCCAGTCGTAAAAAATGCACAATAGTATTCCTATACTGGTAAGTATCCCCGCATTTCTGTGCCCCCGATTTAAGGGTGAACGTTAATGGTTAACAATTTTCGTTTGGTGGAGCGAAAAAAAAACGGTAGCGACATCTCAAAAACCAGAGTTGTGTTGGGGCGTGTATTGAAAATAGCGATTTACTTCTTTATTGCGTTTCTTTGCGGTGAAGTAACAGCTCGGCTTGATGACTACATGCGCTATCGAATCCCCTTTTTGGACCAAAGTAGTTTGGAAGAAGCCCTGAAGATCAAGGAGTTTGGGATTACCAGAGGACGTCCGAATGGCCGATACCAACGTTGGCATTTGAACGAGTATGGGTTCCGATCGAGTCAATTTAACATTGATGATCATTCAAAGCGGCGAATTATGATCCTTGGTGCGTCGGAATCTTTCGGGACGCATGAATCCGACGGTAAATCCTATGTTGAAGTGCTTGAGCATTCATTGTCGGGTCGATTTCAGTTCATAAATGCTTCTATAATCGGCATGCCTTTGGCGGCGATGCATGGGTATTGGGATGAGTGGTTAGCGCAATTCAAGCCTGATACTGTGCTGATTCTTGCTTCACCGCTTTTCTACTTAGATGAGCACCCACCTGCAGGTCAGAAACGAGATAGCGAAAAACAGCCTGCCTTAGTCAAAAAGAGAAATCTACGGATCAACTCGCGTATTATTCAAAGGCTCAAGAATCATTTTTCGGCCCCCGCGTTCATTCAGAATTTGCGACAGGAGTCCAAGATTCAAGAGTTGATCGATGCTCATCCCAAAGACTGGGTATTCACAGGCCCACCTGAGCAACGCTTGGAACTTTACAAAGATCACTTGAGTTCTTTAATCGATAAAATTTCTGTAGTTGGAGCTAAAGTGGTGGTGTTAACGCAGCCACTCAGCGCCGTATATCCAAGCCGTAGCGAGGATTACTCTGATATCCTAGGCTCAAGAACCAAGCGACCGCGGGCGACATTCGATGTTGTTTGGGCCTTTTGTCAGTCGTGCAATTCCATTACTGCGGAATTGGCCGCCGAAAAAAAGGTAGATTACATTGATCTGTGGGCCTCGATGACGGGGAAAAAAGACAACTTTGCCGACTTAAACCATTTTTCTAATACAGGGGCAAAAATTGTTGCCGACGAAATCATCACCTTACTATCTCGAGTTTACACGCAGGACGTTCATCCGATTCCATGATATTTAACAGCCTTGAATTCCTTTTCGTATTCCTACCAATAACCTATGCGGTGTTTTGGTTGTTGAAATCGGCCAACGCTAGGTATATCTGGCTAACGATCACCGGTTACGTTTTCTACGGTTGGTGGGATGCAAGGTTTTGCTTGCTTATTGGATTTTCAACGTTGGTCAGCTACATTGCAGGGCTCGGATTACTAAAGTACGAAAACCCTAGCACTAGGCGAGCTTTTTTGATCGTCCCGATCGCAGTTGATTTGCTTTTACTTGGGTTTTTCAAATACACGAATTTCGTCCTAGAGCTGTCGAATTCTTTCCAATCTAGGATTGGACTTGAACCCCATGGATTCCGTTTTGATATAGTACTTCCTGTAGGGATTTCTTTTTACACATTCCATACGATAAGCTACATTGTTGATTGCTATCAACGAAAGGTTACTCCGACGAAGAGTTTCTTTGAATTCGCTGCTTATGTTTCTCTCTTTTCCCAGCTAGTGGCAGGGCCAATCGTACGTTTTAGTCAGCTTGAAGAGGACTTGAATCGCATAGCGTCGTCGGATCGAGTCAGCTATATACCTAGAGGTGTTTCTCTCTTCTTGACAGGTCTAATTGAAAAAGTGGTAATCGCAGATTCGATTGCTTTTTTTGTCGATCCCTCGATAGAGAAAATTGGCCAGCTCGATACGATTGGCGCTTGGCAGTTACTCGCAGCATACGCCATGCAACTGTATTTCGATTTTTCTGGCTACAGCACTATGAGCATGGGCCTAGGTCTTTTGTTTGGTATGCATATTCCGCAAAATTTCAATTCTCCCTACAAAGCTGTCAGTCTACCGGATTTTTGGCGTCGTTGGCATATATCATTATCTACCTGCATGAGAGATTATTTGTACATTCCTCTTGGTGGCAATCGACTTGGGGTTTCTAGAACATACATAAACCTGATGGTAACGATGCTCATCGGAGGAATTTGGCACGGCGCGAATTTGACGTTTGTTATCTGGGGACTCTGGCACGGATTCTGGTTGTGCGTATTTAGAACATTTTCCCCTGATTCTACTTCCTCTCGTTTGTTTGGAAGGACGGTAACGATTTTAGTAGTTTTGCTTGGCTGGGTTTGGTTTCGCTCACCAGATATGACGACCGCCAACCAGTGGTTTGCCAAACTCCTTGGGTTCGATTCAGGCGATGGTTTGCCATATAATCCTATTTTGATCGGACTGTTGCTTTTATCCTGGTTTCTTGCAACGACGTGTAGAAATCCTGTCGAAATGCACGACGAGAAATCTGGATTCTATTACCCTCCACTTGTCGCCGCGGCTATTTTCGGGACGGTCCTGACGCTGATCGTCGGCTGGGGAAATTCACCGTTCCTTTATTTTCAATTCTAACTTAGGGAATCCGTAAAAGTGTGCTAACTCTCATATCCAAGGTTGGCTCGTTTTTTTCAATACCAATTAGGTTTTCGGATAGGCTCTAAGCCAAACCCAGTCCTTTCGACTTCCAAATCACTGATTCCAAAACAATGTTTCTCATGGATCGACTATGCAAGCTAACATAAACGGAAAATCTGATGTACAATCTCACATCCGTGGAGATTTTTATGCTTTAGCATTTTTCTTTATTCTGTTGTTTAATTAAGGCTTGACTTGGTAGCAGAGGTCAAACGCCGATGCGACTAAAACGATGCTCATAAGTCCCCAAGAGATTTTGGAATTAGAGGTCCTCGTTCCGGCCTATTCGATGCGTTCCTATACGTTTGAAAAGAGCGCGAGCCGCTAGGTGCAAGCGCCGCGTGGTTCATGACGGACTGCTTGTTCGCCTACATGGCGAGCGAGCACTTCGCATGGCTAGTACCATTCGACGCACAAGAGCAGTGAGACTTACCAGCGCACCAGAGACCTCCGAACGAATGCCCCCTGCCCTTCCCCTGCCCTGCCCTTCCCCT
>Ga0082207_1000467_pt1 | contig 23129 bp, 22 predicted proteins | sample LakMenEpi10Aug09_FD_71540 | JGI IMG/M metagenome (GOLD analysis project Ga0082207, IMG submission 71540)
ATATTTTTGACAATCTTGGGAAATGAGTTTATGATCATGGTTAATCAAAATATTTTAATCCTTCGCCCAAAATTTAACATATTTTGGGCTATTTTTATCAGGCTTTTCTTAACATTCAACACTTCTGCGAAAGATGTAATTGCTTCTTGGTATTTTTGTAATTTCTCTAGGGAAAACCCCCGGTTATTCCAAGCATCATAAAAGTCAGGTTTAATAGCAATGGCTTTGTCGAAAGATGTAATTGCTTCTTGGTATTTTTGTAATTCGTTTAGGGAAAACCCCCGGTTATGCCAAGCATAATAATAGTCAGATTTAATAGCAATAGCTTTATCGAAAGATGCGATCGCTTCTTGGTATTTTTGTAAGTTATCTAGGCAAAGACCCCGTCCATACCAAGCTTCATGAAAGTCAGGTTTAATAGCAATAGCCTTATCGTAAGATGCGATCGCTTCTTGGTATTTTTGTAATCTTAATAATTTATTCCCCTCTACAAATAAATCTTTAGCGGAAAATTGATTTAATTGATCATTGAACTCATTCCAAAATTTTTTTGCATAATTAAATAATAATTTATTCCCATCTTCAAGCCAATCTTTAACTTGATATTGTGTTCCTGAATATATGTTCTGTTGTTGACTAACTCCAAAAACTTTATTTAATTCTTCTAATGCTTCTTTCGCATCTCGATAACGTTGTCGCCAATCATACCGCACCATCTTAGTGATGAAATGAGCTAATTTATCACTTACTTCAGATCCATAGTGCCAAAGAATCTCTCCATTTTTATCGTCTGGCAAGGAATGAGGAGGAAGTCCAATTAAAGCCTGAATTGCTGTCATCCCCAAAGCATAAATATCACTACTCAATTTAGGTTTACCTGCCTTCTGTTCTGCTGGCGTATATCCTTCTGTATAAACACCAACAGTTTTACTGGTAAACCCTGATTTCATAGCAATAGTAGTATTAATCTGTTTCACAACACCAAAATCAATTAATACTAACTTCCCATCTTTACGCCGCATAATATTGGCTGGTTTAACATCCCGATGAATCACCTTATTTTCATGGACATAAACCAATATTTCTAAAACATCTCGTAACAGTTTAATTACATCCCCTTCACTCAACTTTTTACCGGCACTGATTTCTTGAGTTAAATCATATCCATCAATAAATTCTTGAATCAAATAAAAATCTTTATCTTGCTGAAAATAGCTAGACAATTTAGGAATTTGATCGTGATATTTTCCTAATTCATATAATATTTTTGCTTCCTGTTCAAATAAACGGAGACTATCTGGGGTAATCATTGTTGGGTGCAGCTTTTTAACCACACAAACGGGTTTAGGAGTCACAGGAATATCTAAATCTTCTGCAAGGTAAGTTTCACCAAACCCACCTGCACCTAGTTGTTTAATAATCTTGTAACGTTGACGGAGGATAGTACCAGTCATAGAAAGATATTTTTATAACCCTGATTATTAAATTCTAGCATGACTGAGAATTTTCGTTTTCATATTTAAATATGAAACTTAGCCTAAGATAAAAAATTGTAATAATACGTAAAAGGGGATTGCTATTGTTTGTAGGTTAAGTTACACAGTCGCTAACCTAGCCTACAAACTCTCTGCGCCTCTGCGTCTCTGCGAGAAACAAAAACTAACCCAAAACGAAATTCACCAACTTACCAGGAACAACAATCACCTTCTTGATTTCCTTCCCTTCCAGATAACGCTGTGCCACCTCAGACTCCCGCGCATACTTCTCCAACTCCGCTTTATCAGCTTTTGCAGGAACTTGAATAGAACCGCGAGTTTTACCCATAATTTGAATTACCAAAGTAATTTCATCAACTATCAAAGCCCCAGGATCAAAACTTGGCCAAGGTTGGGTATGGATAGAATTTTTATTCCCTAGTAATTGCCATAATTCATCACCAATATGGGGGGCAAAAGGTGCTAACATAATCACCAAAGTTTGAATACCTTCCGCATAAATTGACGAATTATGACAATCAGCATCAGTCAACGCATTACTTAACTTCATCAATTCCGAAATTGCAGTATTAAATTGATAATCATCCTGCACATCTTCGGTAATTGCTTGAATAGCAATATGAATGAAGCGACGTAAATCTTTTTCGGCTTTTGTCAGTTGTCCGTTGTCATTTGTCAGTTGTTTTTTACTTGTAGCGTAATCTGTAACCAACCGCCAAACGCGATTTAAAAAGCGGAATTGTCCCTCAACATCTGCCTCATCCCATTCTAAATCTTTTTCAGGAGGTGCTTTAAATAAAATGAACATTCTCGCCGTATCTATGCCATATTTATTAATCACATCTTCCGGTGCAACACCATTTCCTTTTGATTTGGACATGGTAGCATATAGCTTTTGTAAAGGTTCGCCAGTTTGCGGATCTACAGGATTATTAACATCAACCAAATGAGAAGGAATCCATTTATCTTTACCACCTTTTTTCGGGTTCATGTAAGTTAAACCCTGTACCATGCCCTGAGTTAATAACTTTTGAAATGGTTCATCAAAATTAAATAAACCTCTATCTCTTAATACCTTAGTGAAGAAACGCGAATACAATAAATGTAAAATTGCGTGTTCAATTCCCCCCACATATTGATCTACGGGCATCCAATCATTTACTTTACCAGAATCAAAAATCTTTTCCTCATTTTTGGCATCAGAATAACGTAAAAAATACCAAGAAGAATCAATAAAAGTATCCATTGTATCGGTTTCCCGTTTCGCAGGAGTACCGCAAGTTGGACAAGGCACATTTACCCAACTTTCTAATTGTGCTAAAGGTGAACCACCACGACCACTTAATTCAATATCTTCTGGTAATTGGACAGGTAAATCTTTGTCAGGTACTGGCACAATTCCACATTCAGGACAGTGAATAACAGGGATAGGTGCGCCCCAATAACGTTGTCGAGAAATCAACCAATCTCTGAGGCGATATTGTATTCTTAATTTACCAAAGTTTTGTTGTTCGGCAAATTCAATAATGGCTTTTTTTGCATCTATAGAATTTATCCCATTAAAGTCACCAGAATTAACTAAAATTCCCGCTTCTGTATAGGCTGATTTTAAAGTTTCCTCTGCACCAATTTCCGGGACAATGACAACTTTAATCCCTAAATTCTGTTCTTTCGCAAATTTGAAATCCCGGACATCATGTGCCGGTACACCCATTACCGCACCTGTACCATATTCATAAAGTACATAATCTGCAATCCAAATCGGTACTTCTTCCCCAGTGAAGGGGTTAATAACTTGACCTCCAGTGGGAATACCCCGTTTAGGTTTGTCTTCCGCAGTCCGTTCTAACTCGCTTTGGTTGCTGACTTCCTTAATAAAGGCTGCTACCGCTGCTTTTTGGTCTGAAGTTGTCACCACTTGAGTTAAAGGGTGTTCTGGGGCTAATACGACGTAACTCACGCCATAAACGGTGTCGGGACGGGTGGTATAAACGGCGATTTTTTCATCTAAGCCCACAATCGGAAATTCTAAATAAGCACCAGTGGATTTTCCTATCCAGTTGGCTTGCATTAATTTAACTCGTTCTGGCCAACCTGTAAGTTTATCCAAATCATTTAATAATTCTTCTGCGTAGTCGGTAATTTTGAAAAACCATTGACGCAATAATTTACGTTCTACTATTGCTCCACTACGCCAAGAACGTCCTTCATTATCAACTTGTTCATTTGCTAATACAGTTTGATCAATAGGGTCCCAATTCACTGCAGCTTCTCTTTGATAAGCTAAACCAGCTTGTAAAAATTGTAAAAATATCCATTGTGTCCATCTGTAATAATCAGGAGAACAGGTAGCAACTTCACATTCCCAATCTAAGGATAAACCCAGACGTTGTAATTGTTGCCGCATTTGGGCAATATTTTGATATGTCCATTTGGCAGGAGGTACACCTCTATCAATGGCGGCATTTTCTGCAGGTAGTCCGAAAGCATCCCAACCCATTGGATGTAATACCCGATACCCTTGCATCCGTTTGAGGCGAGCAATTACGTCCGTAATTGTGTAATTACGAACGTGACCCATGTGTAAGCTACCGGAGGGGTAGGGGAACATAGAAAGCGCGTAGAATTTGGGCTTGTTTTGGTCTTGAGGGGTTTTATCTAAGCCAAGTTCTAACCATATTTTTTGCCATTTTTCCTCAATTGCGGCTGGTTGGTATGATGTTTTTTGGGGGGACTCCACAGCTAAAACTCCTAATGCTTTTATCTAGTTTCGCTATTGTGGCATAATTGTAGATATTAGACATATAGGGGTTATTGGTTGAGTGAGATACAAGAACCCCAACCCCGCTCTTCGAGAGGTGGCTATGATGTAACTTATTAAAGTGGATACCGCTATATTGTTGATAGTAGAGAAAAATTAGTAAGTTGAAGCTAATTAATTGAATTATGTTCTAGCCAAGTTTCTAAATCTGTAACTGAAGTAAAATCTAACAAAGCTTCTCCTAATTCTTCAAGTTTTTCAACAGATAATTCCTGGATTTTTTGAATTAATAATGAGTCAATTTCCCCAACTCGGCGGTTTAAGAGACGGATAATTAGACGTTTCTCTTTTTGCAGTCCTTCTTGTAATCCCTCATATAATCCCTCTTGTTTAGCTAGTTCTCTGTCTTGTTGGTAAAGTGGTGCTAATCGCATAATCAACTCCTGATCTTCTGTTTGTGAACTTTGATTGATTTTTAAGTTTTTCTGGAGGTTGTAGAGTAATTCTAAGGTGATTTTGACGTAAGGTTGATTTAATGGTAACGCAGCTAATTCATCAATGGCTCGTTTTTGGACTGTACCTCTACCTAGAAGTCTTAACCATAGTGTTTCTTGAGTTTGGGGTAATTGATGAATGACGACAATTGCGGCGTGTAATGATTTTGCTAAATAGTATATTCCGGGTAAGGAATCTGGTTTTGTTATACCGCTAAATCCTGATATGATGTTTCTTGAGGCTGTGGGGGTGAGTATCCATAATTTAGGAATCTCAATTTTTGCGCTGGTGGTTTGTTCGCGCTTGGCTGCTCTTCTTAATGCACCTCTGACTTCTAATGATTTTAACAGACAATCACAGATTTCTTCTGTTGATGCTGGATTGCGAAATGGCTCAAAAATAGCTGGTGTTGTGGCTAATTTTCCTAATAATCCTAATAGTTCTACGTTGGTTGTTTGATTGGGAAATGGTGTAAATAATACATCTATTTCTCGGATTTCTCCAGCTACTTGACTGGCTGCTTGCACTTCTCCGAATGGTTTGAGTAATTCTTCTAAATAATCTTTTGCGAATTGATCGTGTATAAAGCGTGTCATCTTCGGGGTTGCTTTAGAGATATCTTAGATGTTGCCAGATCCCCGACTTCTTTAAGAGGTCGGGGATCTATTCTATGCTATTTACTTGACTAAATCTAAAGTTTTCTGTATTATGGACGAAGCACTCATCAAGCATCCGCAAGTCTGAAAAAAATATTTTTGATCGCTCCACTCCGTTACGCTAGGGAAGGGAAAAATCAAGAGCGCAAAGCGCAAGAGGGGAAAAGTATAAAGGGCTACTAAAGAATTCTCCCAACAACGCAGACAACACGAAAACCAATATTGTTGTCGTGGCCGTCGCGGCCGTAGTCGTTGCGATACGCGGAACGGCAGCTTTGAGGAATGTTGATCCAAGACCCGCCCCGCAGCGTTGCGTAACAATTGCTACCATCTGACCATGCACTACCGTCAGTAGGAGCATTTATATAATTTTCGTGCCACTCATCCTCGCACCATTCATATAGATTACCACACATATCATATAAACCGCAAGGGTTTGCAGGAAATTTTCCTACCACTGTGGTTTTTTCTCGATATTCTCCTTTTGCACCACCACCATAGGTGTAGTTACCATCATAATTTGCTAACTCTGTGGAAATTGTTTTCCCAAAATAAAAGGGTGTAGTAGTTCCTCCACGACAAGCATATTCCCACTCAGCTTCACTAGGTAAGCGATAGGCTTTATTTGTCTTTTGGGAAAGTCTAGCGCAAAATTCTTGGGCATGATTCCAAGATACACACTCAACTGGTAAATTATCACCTTTAAAGTTCGATGGATCAGATACTAAATCAATTTTAACTTTAGGTAAAGCAGCTACAAGTCGCCATTGTTTTTGAGTGACTAGATATTTACCCATAAAGAACGAGGGAACAGTAACATGATGCTGTGGACTTTGGGATTCGGAATAACCTTCTTCATTTTCTGGAGAACCCATGATAAAAGTTCCTCCAGGAATATGTACCATTTCCAGTAATACACCATTTCCTAAGTCTTCGGGAAAATACTCGGCATTTTTGGTGATACGTTTAATTTCTGGTGTTTTTACGAAACCAAGTAGTGAGGTTTTTAAAGTTATCTGAGCATTTTCAAACTGGAAAGTTTTTAACTGATAACTAGATCTATTTTCTTCTGCTTTTGCTTCTCGCTGGCGTTGCAATCTTTCTGCCTCTTGTTACAATCTTGGTTGTTTGGCTACTTCTGCTTCTCGTTGGCGTTGCAATCTTTCTGCTTCTTGCTGCAATCGTAATTGTGATAATGCTTTTGCTTGTTGCTGAAGTTGCAATGCTTCCTTTTCTTGCTGCTTTTGTGTCTGAAGCTGTTTTTGATATTCTGCTTCTTTAACAGATGTAATTTCTAACTCAATTGATGCTACATCCTCATCTCTCAAACCTAAAACATCTTGGCGATAATCTTTTAATATCTTTAAAGTTTGTTCATTTAAAGGATATTGTTGCTCAACTTATTCTGCAAAATATTGTTTGTAACTTTGTAAATTTACTAACCGTCTCCGAAAAGGTTCTAGAACTTCTCTTTCTATTTGCTCGGCTACTGCATCTGTAATTCTTAGAGTTTTTCGTTTTTCTGTTAAAACTAAAATAGCAACTTTTTTCAGTTCACCATTTTGAGTATATTGTTCAACTAATTTACGATACTCTACTTCTGGATTTTTAGGAGTATAAGCCAATAAAATATCATATGCTTCCCTATCTAGAATAATATCTGGTTTCATATTAGGTTTTACAGCTTGGACTTTTGCTTTAGCGTAAGCGTGTAGTTCTTGAATATGAATTTTACCATCACTATCATTATCTGCTGCACCCGTCTCAATTCCCTCAACTAAATATTGAGTATAGAGTGAAAGTGTTGCCCCTTCTTGTGTAAAAGAAGTTTGAGTTGCACCAGAAGATGTCATCACAACTCGTCCTTCTGCACCTAATTGCTTTTTGATATCTACTCCAATACTTTTTGTGTGCCAACCACTAGCAAAAGCACCACTGTAACAAGCATCTAAAATTAAAACTTGTCGTTTAGAATAACAACTTTTTGATTGTGTTTGAATAAAATTTGCATCTACAGCAGTGGCTTCAAAGTCGTCTTTAGCTGTATTGTGAGTTGCTAAATAGAGATGATTGTCATCATTAGTAATCCCATGTCCAGAAAAAAAGAATAATAATAAGTCTTCTTTACTTGCGCTCTTAAACAGCTTTTGAATTGCTGTCCTCATAGCTACTGTATCAGGATTCAGCAGCCGTTCTACCTGTGCAAAATTTCCCAAGTTGGGATTTTGCAAAACTCGTTCCATAGCCTCGACATCATTGAGTGCAGATAATAGGGGTGGGATACCTGCACCATACTCACTGACTCCAATCAGTAGAGCCATTTTTTTAGCCATTGTCACCACCCATTGCGGCTAATAGGTCTTTTGCTATTTTTTCGCTTTCTAGCAGTTCTTGGCGGCTTTTGGCTTTGATACTGACTTCTTTATCACCGACTTTGACAGTAATTTCTATGGGTTTGTCTCCCAAGCGATCGCTCAAAAAACTTAAAAACCCTGTAATATTTTTCATACTGACTTCCGCTGTCAGCACTCCGATCAAAGTTGCAAAACCTGGCTTGCTTCCTGCTTCTGGGTTAAAATCTTCAGCACGGTCTGCTTTTACCACTTCACCCGAATTCCGCAATTCTGGCAGCAACTGACGTGCTATTTTTAGCCGTCTGTCATCATCTAATTCTGGGTCATCAATAGCAAAAGTAAATTGAATTGTGCCATTATCTGTCATATTCACCTCGATAATTCCCTTGTATTCTTATCAGTAGACTATACAGTAAAATTCTTAACTTTCGTGTAAAAAAAGTGAGAATTTTTGGATATAACCCTTGTAGGGACATTCCATGAAACGTCTCTACATTATTTTTTGGAGATGTCCTTTCAAAAAACTCTTAACTCCCTGCTTTTAACTTCCCATAGGCATAACGAGTTAAACTGCCTTCATTAAGATTATTCCAAGCATACATCCGATCTCTAAAGGGTTTCCACTGTTCATAAACGGCTTTAAAATCAGCATCTTTAGCCGCAAATTCATCATATAAAGCAAAAGATGCTTTTTCCGCTGCTTCCAAAATTTCTTGACTATAAGCACGCAGTTGAACCCCGGTTTTTAATAGTTTCTCTAATGCTTCACTATTGCGGGTATCATAACGAGCTAACATTGTTGTATTCGACTGATATGCAGCGGTTTCTAAAGCTGCTTGGTATTGAGGTGGTAACTTTTTCCATTCGTCCAAATTAACTTGTACTTCTAAAGTTGGACCTGGTTCCCACCAACCTGGATAATAATAAAATTTAGCGACTTTATTTAAACCCAATTTTTCATCATCATAGGGTCCCACCCACTCAGCCGCATCAATAGCACCTGTTTGTAGCGCTTGGAAAATTTCCCCACCAGGAAGAGTCTGTACAGTTACGCCTAATTTAGCCATAACTTGCCCCCCTAAGCCGGGAATCCGCATTTTTAAGCCCTTGAGATCATTAAGTGTTTTGACTTCGTTGCGAAACCATCCTCCCATCTGTGTACCCGTATTTCCCGCAGGAAATTGAATAACGTTGAATTTACTTGCGTAAATTTCCTGAAGTTTCGCTAAACCACCACCTTCATATAACCAAGCATTTTGTTGTTGGGCATTGAGTCCAAATGGTACTGATGTACCAAAAGCTAGGGCGGGACTTTTACCGATGTAGTAATAAGCAGCAGTATGTCCTGCTTGTACCGCACCTTGAGAAACTACATTGAGAACTTCTAAACCCGGTGCTATTTCTCCGGCCGCGCGGGCTTCGATAATGAACTTACCGTTAGTGATAACTTTGACACGCTCTGCTAATACCTGCGCTCCGCCAAAAATGGTATCTAAGGATGTTGGCCAACTTGTGGCCATTTGCCATTTAATTGTCGGCAGGTTACTGGTATCGGTTTTACCTTGATTTTGAGCTTTTTGACAACCACCAACGATGGCGATTCCTGTAGCTGCGATCGCACTTTGAGATAATCTGTTAACAATAGCCCGACGTTTCATAAAAGTTAATACTACTGACTAACTGGAATACCTAACTACAGTACCATAATGATGTAAAATTGGGAAGATTCGTGTAAAATTTATTAATGCTGATGATTTGATCAATTTCTGATCATTTCAGATTAGTATAAAAGTATTAAGTAATTTCTAACTAATATTTAACGGCTATGTTAGAAACTGTTTTGGCTTTATCCAGCGTTCAAATGCCACCCACCCAGGCAGAACTTCCTTGTGATGATGGTATCCCCATGGAAACACAAAGACATAAATTCCAAATGGATATTTTAATTGATACGATTCAGCCTTGGTTAGATCAAAGGACTGATGGATATGTAGGGGGCAATATGTTTGTCTACTATAGTTTAGCACAATTAAAAAATCAAGATTTTCGAGGTCCAGATTTTTTTGCTGTTTTGGGTGTACCAAAAACAGAACGATTGTCTTGGGTAGTTTGGGAAGAGGGCAAACCTCCAGATGTAGTAATTGAATTACTTTCAGAAACTACAGCTAGTAATGATAAAAATGCGAAAAAATTAATTTATCAAAATCAGATGCGGGTTTCTGAATATTTTTGGTATGACCCTTTTAATCCAGATGATTTTGCAGGTTTCGATCTCAATAGTGGTACATATCAACAGATTGCTCTAAATGAGAAAAATCAACTGGTAAGTAAGGTTTTAAATTTGTCTTTAGTGCGTTGGCAAGGTAATTATAGAGGTGTTGATGCCACTTGGTTACGCTGGGCAACTTTCGATGGTGAGTTATTTCCCACTTCTCAGGAAATGGTAGGAATTGCACAACAAAAAGTAGCTGAAGTCAAACAAATTGCAGAACAGGAAAAACAACGGGCAGAACAAGCTGAATTGCAATTAAGACAAGTTGCCATTAATTTATTACAGAATAAAATGCCTGTAGAACAAGTGGTACAGTTAACAAATTTAGATATTTTGGAGGTGGAAAAATTGATTAATTAATAATTAAAAATCTCTCAATACTTGTCCTTAATTTATATATTGTATGCGTCAAACCAGAAGATTTTCCTTAATTAGTAAACTGTTGAAAATTTCGCAATTTATTGACAATTGTGCTGATAAATTGGGATGGTTATCCAATTGGTTAGTTTTACTCACAATTGGAGTCGGTTTTTTTAATGTTCTCGCCCGTTATATGGGAAGATTCATTGGTATACAATTGTCTTCTAATGCCTTATTAGAACTGCAATGGTATTTATTTTCTCTCACTTTTTTGTCGGGATTTGTTTATATTTTACGTCATGGAGAAAATGTACGAGTTGATTTTTTCTATGCCAATTTTAGTGAAAAAAAACGGGCATTAGTTGATTTTTTCGGGACAATTTTATTTTTAATTCCCTTTTGTTTAATTGGCATTTGGGTATTAATTAATCCTGTCTTGCAATCCTGGGGAAGATTAAGTGATGGTAGTTGGGGGACTTGGGAAATATCCTCTGACGCTAATGGTTTACCCCGTGCCCCAATTAAAACAATGGTTCCCATAGGCTTATTATTGCTACTAATACAAAGTATTTCTCAAGCAATTAAATACCTAGCAGTCATCTTAGGCTATCAACAAGTAGCGGAACAAATTCGCTTAGAAACTTCAGAAAATATCAATATTGAATAATTGAATAGGAGAAAATATGGGTTTTGAATGGTTAGGAATTTTAATGTTTGTCGGCTTTTTCTTTATTCTCATGAGTGGCTATCCTGTCGCTTTTTCCTTTGCCGGCACTGCTATTGTTTTTGGATTTATTGGTACAGTCGTTGGTGCTTTTAATCCCGCTCGTCTTCTGCTTTTACCTAATAGTTGGTTTGGCACAATGTCCAACTTTACCCTACTCGCAATTCCCTTTTTTGTCTTTCTGGGTGCAGTTTTAGAAAAGTCAGGTTTAGCCGAAGAATTATTAGAAACAATTGGTATTCTTTTCAGTCGTGTTAGGGGAGGATTGGCTTTAGCAGTGGTTTTAGTGGGAACAGTTTTAGCAGCCACAACTGGAGTCGTAGCCGCTACAGTAATTGTGATGGGAATGTTATCATTACCGCTAATGCTACGCTATGGCTATGATAAAAAATTAGCTTCAGGAGTTATTATTGCTTCCGGTACTTTAGCCCAGTTAATTCCTCCCAGTTTAGTTTTAGTGATTCTGAGTGATCAAATTGGTGTTTCTGTGGGAGATTTATTTTTAGGGGCATTAATTCCCGGATTAATGTTATCTGGTGCTTATATTCTCTATATTTTAGGACTAGGTTTTTTTCAACCGGAAAAAGTTCCCCTTATCCCTGATGATGTCGTAATTCCTGAAGGTAATGAATTAATTAAAAAAGTTTTTAAAGCTGTTGTTCCGCCGATTATTTTAATTTTTGCAGTGTTAGGTAGTATTTTCTTTGGTATTGCCACACCCACAGAAGCGGGGGCTGTAGGTGCTGTTGGGGCTTCTATTCTCGCTGCTTTTAATAAAAGGTTAACACCACAATTAATTCGTGATGCTGCCCATTCTACCGCGGTGATTACAGCTTTAGTGGTGATGATTTTATTCTGTTCTTCGATGTTTAGTTTAGTGTTTGATGCTTTAGGTGGAAAAACTTTTATAACTAATTTATTAGTAGGTTTACCTGGAGGATATTGGGGGTTTTTAATTGTTAGTAATATCGTGATTTTTATTTTAGGAGCTTTTCTAGAATTTATTGAAATTTGCTTTATTGCTATGCCTTTATTAGTACCAGCAGCCCAAGCTTTAAATATTGATATGGTGTGGTTTGGTGTGGTAATGGCAGTGAATTTACAAACGGCGTTTATTTCTCCACCAGTGGGATTTTCTTTGTTTTATTTACAAAGTGTTGCTCCTAAAGAAGTGAGTACATTAGATATTCATAAAAGTGCGATTCCTTTTATGGTTTTACAGTTTATTGTGTTGTTAATTGTGATTATTTTCCCGCAAACAGTCCGCTGGTTAATTGATATTTCCGCAACCACTGGGGTTTGAAAAATATAGTGTGTTACATTTCATTCACGCAACCAAAAGGAGCAGAGATTACAATTGCCCTGGTATTTTAATTAACTCTTCCTTCTCCAAAACAGGATCATAAGTACCTAAGCAAAATTAATTTTATATTCCTTTCCAAATTCTCGAATGATTTTTTCAACATAGTTCACTAAATTATGCCAACTAGAGTAAGCATCAATTTCTACCCATTCATACTTCATAAATCGCCAGAGAATTTCGATTAAGTTTAGTTGAGGAGAGTAGGATGGCAGCCAAAATATTTGTAAATTCTTCTGATTCCATTCATTGATTTTAGCCTGGATTTTCTTGCTTGTATGAAATGATGCCTTATAACCACGACAGTTTTTATTGAGAGGTTTTCTGCAAATTTATCTAGGCAAGATATAACAACTTCACTTGTGATTCTGCCTTCAAATATATAGGCATCTAATTCTTGGTTACGATTCATTAAACCCAGGATATTTAAACGTCGGCTACGGCTACTTTTGATGGGAATATTTTCTCCTTTTTCTTGCCATCCATAAGGTACATAAGGTGTTAAACAAAACCCGCTTTCGTCTAAATATCTTAAATCAATTTCTCCACGTTTTTCTTGTTCTTTTAGTTTGGTAATCTCTAACTGTTTTTCCTTGTATTCCAAGGGGTCTGGTTCTCCTGCTAATCCCCTTTTAAATCTTCTCCATGTCATTATTAAACTTCTCAATATCCTTTTTATTGTATCTTTACTAACTGTTATTCCCCATTCTTGATTAATTTGTGCCAATACTTTTTTTAAATCTTTGGGATAGAGTTTTACCCATGACTTTATTTTTTGCTTTTGTTCTTCATTAAAGGTTGGTTTTCTTCCTCTTCCTTTTTGATTATATAATCCTAATAACCTGTTATCTTCCCAATCGTTCATCCAGTTATATATAGTAACTCTAGTTACTTTAAAAATTTCTATTAATTTAGGAATTGTCACTCCTTTATAGCTTAATAAAATACAATGCGCTCTTTGTCTAACTTGAGAATGTACACTTTCTTTATATATTCTTTCTAGTAATTTGGCTGTATCAAAGTTTAAATCTCTAATAAATCGCATCTTTTTCTCTTTATTTCTATTAATAATTTATTTTATCAATTTATTATTAAAATGTATAATTAATTTTGCATGGGTACTTATTCAAGACCCAGTAAAATTAGATTGGCAACCTTATGTAAAAATAGAACATTATCAATTGAAAACAGAATACCTTTTAAAAGGTATAATATAGGAGTGTTTAGATCCCCGACTTCTTAAAGAAAACCGGGATCTGGAAGTCCAAGATTAAAGGATCTACAGGATTATGAAACTACAAATTACTACTCAACAAATCAAAACAGTTACAGTTTACTATTATCGTTCCATTCCTGAATTTAAAGAATATATTTTAATTGACCAAACTAGATATTATATAATGCAGTACGTAAAAAATAATTGATAAATAACAATCCTGTAAATCCTTAAATCCGGGACATCCTGATTCTAACAAATAAAATGTGATCAACTCACAGACAATTGATAAACAAAAATCCTGTAAATCCTCTAATCCTGGACATCCTGATTCTGACAAATAAAATGTGATTAACTCACAGACAATTGATAAATAACAACCCTTTTATTTGCAGCCGGACGTAGTGAAGCCCTAAAACGCTTTTTAGTAGAAGAAGGAGCAGGAAACGACCAACGCTTTTGGGGACTCGCTCAGGCATTATCGGCATTATACCCCACCAGTACAGATGAAAAACGCTGGGTAGATGGGGTATTAGCCCGAAAGAAAGGACTAGGATTTTAAATAGGAGGAAAATTACAGAATACTATTTATGTTACTCTAAGGTAAGAAGAAATAGATTAGTTAATGGTCATACCATGCAAACAGAAAAAATCTCAATTTCCTTACCAACATCTTTAATGCAGTTTGTGGAAAACTACAAAATTAGTAAGCGGTGTAAATCTCGTTCCCAAGTTATTGAATTAGCCTTAGATTTATTGCGAAATCAAGAACTAGAACAAGCATATAGGGAAGCATCAGCAGAAAATGACCCAAATTGGGAAATAACTATTGGGGATGGACTTACAGATGAAACGTGGTGAAATTTACTTTGCTAACCTTAGCCCCTCCGTTGGTTCAGAAATGGATAAACGCCGTCCGGCGCTAATAGTCAGTAATGATGCTAATAACAATGCTGCTACTACGGTGACAATTTTACCTATTACTTCTAATATTACTCGTATTTATCCCTTTGAAGTATTGCTAAATCCAGAAAATAGTGGTTTATCGAAACCTTCTAAAATTCAAACCCAGCAAATACGAACAATTTCTAAAAAACGAATATCAGAAGATGCTATAGGTAATTTGAGTACAGAATTAATGGAATTGGTTAACGCGGCTATTAAATTACATTTCAATTTAGATTAAATTATCTTTTCTCGCACTCCACACTTTCACACTACCAAAATTATGGCAACTATTAAACCTTGGTACAAAATTGATGGGCTAACACCCCGCGAAGATTTACGGGATGATAAACCTTTAGATGCTTCCGAATTTGCAGTACATTTAGATCGGGTCAGAAATCAAATAGCACCTGCTGACTATCAACAACCAGAAAGGTTTTTTGACCGGACTTATTTAACTTTCAAATAATAATAAAAGTGGTTCTACACCGATTCTAAATACTGTGGGAAAGAAACCTGCACCCTATGATAGTAATAATAAGAAAAAATCACCAAATGAACCACAACCAAAAAAAGATGAACCTGAGATTATAACCCCAGTTGCATTACCAAAATTATTAAAGTGGAGTGGTGTAATTACATCGCAAAAATGGACGAATTTTTACACGAAAGTTTTATCTAAATTTGCAACCATCAAGGATTTGAAATTAACATTAAAATTGGAGGTTTTAGTAGAGGGAGAAATAGCTACCCAAAAGATTGAGGAAACTAAAGTTGCACTGGCTGAGTTAGGACTAAATAATGATATTAAGACTGATATAGATTGAGTGAATTAGTTGGGATTGGGATTACTGTGCGGAAAAGCTAATATTCTTATCAAAAAACAAGAGTTTTTAGAACAAGACAATTTTTTCGTGCTACGCATATTTTAAAAACATCTTGTTTTCAGAATATCTTTAGCGATTTTTTGCAGTTGTTGACGGTTAATTTTACCTTGGACATTACGGGGTAAGTTTGCTAGGGAAATCCAATATTTAGGAATTTTAAATTTACTCAGTTGATTTTTGAGTTGATTTTGAATTTCTATGTGGGAAATATTTTTATTTTTGGGAGTATAAATAGCTGTTAATGCTTGTCCCCAATGTTTATCAGCTATACCAATTACACAAACATCAATTACCATTTCAGTTTTTCTAATTGCTGATTCAATTTCTGTTGGGTAAACATTTTCCCCACCTGTAATAATTTTGTCGCTATTTCTGCCAATAATATGTAAATAGTCTTGATTATCTAAAAAACCAATATCATCAACTAGAAAATTATTTCTATTTTCCCATATTTGGGGATAATAACCTAAAGCTAAAGATTGACTTTGAATATTTATATTTCCCGGTTGATTATCAATAATGATTTTAGCATGGGGAAGAATTTTTCCACTATTAAATTTACCTTTTAAAAATTCATCAGGTTTCAGAGTTGCAATTTGAGACGCTGTTTCTGTCATTCCATAGGTAGGTGCTAATCTAATTTGATGAAATCTAGCTTTTTCTAATAGTTCTTCCCAAGGTGGTGCACCTCCTAACAGAACTGTAGAAAATTTTGATAACCATTGGGTTAATTCAATATTTTGGAGAAGTTTTTGTAATTGGGTGGGAACTAAAGATATAAAAAATTCTTCTGTTTTGATATTGGGTATTTGACAATTTTCTAATTTCTTAGATGTGCTAATTACTAATTTACCTCCTGTTGTTAAAGAACGCATAAACTGCATTAATCCACTCACATGATATAATGGTAATATACAAAATGAATTAACAGAATCTATGGAAAAATATTCTGTAAATCCTTGCACAGAAGCGGTTAATGTTTGCCAGGTATGAATAGCAAATTTAATCTTTCCTGATGAACCACCGGTAGGAATCATAATAGAATTAGTAATTGGTAATTCATGGTTGATAATTGGTGATTTTGAAAAGTTATGATTTACTCCTAAAACTATATCTGGTTGAACTAAGTTAAAGACCTGTTCCCATTCGTCTTTACCCCAATCTGGGTTACAGAGAAAAACTGGACATTTAGCCGCACAAGCAGCAATAAAACTTCCTAGAAATCTCACTGGTGATCTTTCCGCAATGATAATTTTTGGATTTGATAACTGCATTAATTGTAAATATAATTCTGTTGCTATTTGTGGTAATTCTTGGCTATGATCACAAATTAGCCAATCATGGTTTTGTATATTTTCTAAAAGGTTTTCCATAGACTTTCTAGCCAGTTTGCTTCTTGTTGCTGAAAAAAGTGGTTAATTCCAAAACCAACAGCACGGTTATTTGTAGATAATTCTGCTGCTAATTTTAAGGCGGCTTTTCTGCCAATTTCGGTTTCAAATACAGATGAAAATACAATGTCAATTTGATGTTTTTTGCAAAACTCTTTTAACCTAAATGGTGAACCTATTATTGCCGGTTTAATCACAAAAATTCCCCCCCAACCTTGGTGAAAACAAAATTCTAATTGTTGGAAATTAGCAATAGATTCATCTAAGGCTATAGGTGTAGAATAGGAATTACTTAATTCCTGCATTTCTGTAAATTTATTTTTAGGTAAGGGTTGTTCAATAAATTCAATTTTTGGTAATAATTTATCGCACTTTTTTAACCATAATTCAGCCTGTTGGTAAGTAAGTCCACCATTAGCATCTAAACGTAATTTTGCTGAGGTTGGTAAACTAGAAATTAGTAAATCAAATATTTCTAATTCTTGATTTATATCATCAACCGCAATTTTCCATTTAAACGTTTTATATCCTTTTTCCCATAAATCATGCCATTGATTTAAAGCTAATTTTCCCGCTGATAATAAGGCACTATAGGTGAGATTAGTACCCAGTAATTGGAAATCGTAGCTACCTAAGTGGGTTGAAGATTCAAAAGCAAATTGACAAGCCGGTAACTTATCTGAAATAGTGAAAATTATCTCTTTAGTAATTATTTGTGGAAGTTGATAACAAAAATCTAAAGCTTGTTCTATGGTTTCTGAACCAAACCAAGAAATGGGGGAAATTTCCCCCCAAGTAATATTATTGTTTTGATCAATCAAGCGAATAATTATGCTTTCGCGGATTTCCCAAACCCCATAATTAGTAATAATGGGATTTGTGAATTTCTGACTAAAGTAACGAAAAGAAAATTGATAACCCATTAGGGACTTCCAAAAAAAACTCAACCCCTCATTCCTCCGTGTCCTCCGTGCCTCTGTGGTTCGTTTATTCTTAATGTAACTTAACCAAAAATAAATCCTAAACCCAAAAATAAGCAACTTACAAAATGAACTCTGATAGCGATAAATTTAGAATTACTCACTTTATCCGGTTGGTTGTGATTTTCTAAAACGTGACGACATAATTTCACCGCAAAAGGTAAACTGAGGAAACTTAGTAATGTCCCAATTGGGAAAATATTCAAGATTACAAACAGTAAAATTAGAGGATAAATACTCGCAGTAAAACCCACTAAAACCTTTGCACTAGTTTGAGTTCCTAAACGCACAATAGGAGATTTTTTTCCTGCGGCTATATCGTCTGTAACTTGGTGAAAATGGGAACAAAATAGCACTAAACTAGTAAGAATACCCAAAATTACGGAAACTGCTAAATTAGTGCTAGACCAGGTTTGAGTTTGGCTATAATAGGCTGCACCCATCCCCAAAGGACCAAAGGCAAAAAAGCAGAGAATTTCCCCTAAACCCTGATATCCTAGACGGAAGGGCGGACCTTGGTACATATAGCCCAAACCGCAGCATAAAAGAATTATACCGATAACTGTCGGGTCTTTTTGCAAAAAGGCGATCGCTATTATCCCCAACAAACCCAAGCCTAAACACAGGTTTCCTATCCAAAACATTAAAGTTTTGTTACCAGTTAAATTCACCAATGAATGATTTTTATTTTTATCAATTCCTGTTTCGGCATCAAAGACATCATTACTAATATTTTCCCAGGCTAAAATTAAAATTGCTGCCGCAATAAACAAAGAAAATATTGTGATATTAAAAATCTTTATTTCCCTAAATGCTACCGCAGAACCTACCCAAATCGGCATAATAGCAACACTGTACATTGGCGGTTTAATAGCCGCCAGCCATAGTTTACCTTGAGGTCGTGAAATCTGAGTTAAAGTCATCAATCGTGATTAGTTAAATTACTAGAACTTGCGTTATCAGTTAAATTTTATAATTTTGTAGTTTAACTTTGGTAAATTACCAAAAAATGCTAATTTTATGATTACAGGTGAATATCCTGCCATAAAACCTGCCATTTTGCAACCAAAACAGGATCAACTCCAAAATCAAGCTAACTTTATGCTGGTTAATGGTGACTGAATTATGTTACCTATAAAAATACCACCATGATTTATTCATTTTAGGAAGATAACTTAATAAAAATTAACTTATACATCCATGACAATTTCACCATGTCGCAGCCACACCTTTGTAGACTACAAATACCTGAATCAATTACTATTAGAGATTCAGGAAAATTGCCACCGCAATAATAATAGTAAAATTGTCAGTATTTCTCTAGAAATTGGTTTAGTTGATCCTTTGCTGGTTTTCGATAAATTTAGTCAAAAAAATAGCAAAAACTTTTATTTTGAAAATAGAAGTAATGGTGAAGCAATCGCAGCAATTGATACTGTAGATAAAATAGAAATTTCTGGTCAAGACAGGTTTACAAAATCAGAAGAATTTATCAAAAATTGTCTGAAAAATATAATTCCTATTTCTGATCAAAATCAGACTTTTTCTTTACCTCAATTTTTTTGTACTTTTAGTTTTTTTGATCAGCACCAAACAACAGATTATCCATTTCCCTCTGCTACAGTTTTCTTACCTGCTTGGCAAATAGCTTTAAAAAATAATCGCTGCACATTAATAATGAATAAAATTATTAATTCTAGTATTAATATTACCAAAATATTAGATAATTTACAACGTCATTTAGAAATTATTAAATCCTTGAAAAATCACTCCCTAAATATTGATACATTTACTTTGAATTTATATAAAAAAATCACTAAAAATGGTGAGAAATTTAAAACTTCTGTTTCATCAGTATTAGAAATAATTCACTCCAATCATTTAAGAAAAATTGTTTTAGCTGATACCTTAGATGTCAGTCTTAATCATGATTTTAACTTATTACAATCTTTAAATAATCTCCGTCAATTACATCCTAATTGTCATGTATTTTCCACCAGTAATGGCCAAGGACAAAATTTTATTGGTGCTAGTCCAGAAAGATTAATTAGTATTCACAAACAACAGTTAATTACTGACGCTTTAGCAGGTTCAGCACCCAGAGGTAAAACACCCACCGAAGATACTGCAAATGCTAACAACTTAATCAATAGTACCAAAGAAAAACACGAACATAAACTTGTCCTAGATTTTATTACTCAACATTTATCTCAACTAGGTTTATTACCCCAAGTTTTAGCCCCCAGACTCCGACAATTATCTAATATCCAGCATTTATGGACACCAATTAGTGCCGCTATTCCCAATAATATTCACCCTCTACAAATCGTTGCAAAACTGCATCCAACACCAGCAGTTGCCGGTGCAGCGCGAGATATTGCTTGTGCAAAAATTCGCCATTATGAAAGTTTTGAAAGGGGTTTATATGCAGCGCCTTTAGGTTGGGTAGACGGGGAAGGAAATTGTGAATTTATTGTCGGCATTCGTTCAGCTTTAATTAATGGTAATCATGCTAGACTGTATGCAGGTGCCGGTATTGTTGCTGGTTCAGACCCAGAAAAAGAATTTGCAGAAGTACAACTGAAACTGCAAGCTTTATTAAAAGCATTAGTTTGAAAAAAGAGTTTACCTTATTCCCCCTCGGAGACTAATAACGAGATTATATTATCAAGTACAGATACTAATAATAAAACTCTTGTGGTGCGGGCATCTTGCCCGCATGAAATGTACCTCCCTCAAGCTCAACGTGCCCTATTATCAATCATTATAAATCCCGATGACTAAATGATTTTGCATTTACACCTGTGTAGGTTTTCACAATATGTCCATTACCAGACATTTGATATTTATATGTAATCAAACCTTCCAAACCAACAGGTCCACGCGGAGGCATTTGTTGGGTACTAATACCCACTTCTGCACCAAATCCATAACGGAAACCATCAGCAAACCGGGTAGAACAATTATGATAAACTCCCGCTGCATTTACTAAACTTTGGAAACTTTCCGCCGCTGTGATATCTTCAGTAATAATTGCTTCTGTATGTCGAGAACCATAATTTTCAATATGGCATATAGCTTCATTTAAAGAATCAACAATTTTAATCGCTAAAATCAAATCACTATATTCTGTTTGCCAGTCTATTTCCGTTGCTGGGACAATATTAGGTAAAATTTTTAAAGTACCTTCATCACCTCTTAATTCTACATTTTTTGCTTCTAAAGCTGCCGCAACTTGGGGCAAAAATTCGCCAGCAATACTACTATGAACTAGCAAAGTTTCAATAGCATTACAAGCAGCAGGATATTGAATTTTAGAATCTACAGTAATATTAATAGCCTTAGTAATATCTGCCCCTTGATCTACATAAAGATGACAAATACCATCAGCATGACCTAATACTGGAATGCGGGTATTATCTTGCACAAATTTCACGAAAGCATTAGAACCCCTGGGAATAATTAAATCTACATATTTATCTAATTGTAACAGTTCTAATATTTCTTCCCTAGTTGTTAACAATTGCACCGCATCAGGATTAACATCCGTATCAGATAATCCTTGCTTAATCGCTTTAACTATAGCCTCACAAGAACCTAAAGCCTCTTTACCACCTTTGAGAATTACACCATTACCAGATTTAATTGCTAAAGAAACAATTTGAATAGCCGCTTCAGGACGCGCTTCAAAGATAATTCCTAAAACCCCCAAAGGACAAGTAGTTCGTTTAAGAATTAAACCCGTATCAATTTCTCGATGAATTTGTACCTTACCAATAGGATCATCTAATTTACCAACATCTCGCACACCTGCGATCGCATCTCTTAATTTATATTCATCTAACTGCAACCTTTTATAAAGAGGTTCAGCGATTCCTGCCGCCGTTGCTGCTTGACAATCAGCCAGATTTGCTTGCAGAATATCACCCCTTGCCAATTCTAACGCCTGAGCGATCGCTTCAATCGCCTGATTTCTGGACTCCAAAGAAAGAACTGCCAGCTTGCTTGCAGCCTGACGGGTTTGTTTAGCAAAAGCAGTTAAAGGAGAAACAATTTTGAAATTACTCATGTATAGCAACAATCTATATATTGATTCCCATCCTATCAATTTTCCCAGGCGCATTTACCACTATTGTACTTTTAAGCAGATTTTCAGGAAAAAATAGCTGAAATAGCTAATTTTTCCCCCATCTTTTTATATTGAGTCTATGTGCTTAACCCTTTTGAACTCGACGTTCAAATTCTTCAGCAGTTTTTCCAACTACATCCAACGCCGAAGCATAGATATCATTATGCTCCTGTTTCAGCCAGCCTAACAGATTAGCTATCTGAGCATTCCGCAAATCTAAATCAGTCTGAAAAATAATTGAAGTCGCCATCGCTTCAGCATATTGACGTGGATGACCTTTTTTAACAAGAGCATCCACCAAGGTCGCTAAAGCTGCCTGGGAAATATTAGCAGGAGTCCCTTCTGTAGTCATAATTTTTGAGTTAAAAAAATAAAATCCATACACAATTTTAATTCATCTAGAGGAATTTGATTGAAGTGGCCATAATTAACTAGTCGACTTTTCGTTACAAACCATATTTTTTCTGTATACCTAATTATTGTTAGTATTGATACATGACATGTAAGCTTTATTAGCTGAGATAATTTGCCGAAGTTCACGCAATTTCTGCCGGTTGAACAAAATAAACAAAATACGTAATATACCTTCTAGACACTCAAATATATCTTTCAATAGTGAATTTTAGATTGATTTCACCACTTAAAATTTGCTGATTGATCATATTTTGGTATTAGCCTTATACAACTATAACCATTACACAGCAATAATTTCAGGAATAATAAATATTAATAATGTGTGATATACAAGCGTTAATACTATAATTTTCTTCTTGAGTAATTTTTTCAATAATCTTTAAGCAAATATAAAAATATTAACCATATCTGTCAAGTTTGACAGCCTGTCAATCATGTATATTTTGTATTTCATATACGTATCATTTTTGTCTACTCATAAAACTTCACATTTCTTGACCAATTTTTTCTTTACATCCTGAGGATTCGATGATAACTTGTTTAAAGGTTAAGCGAATTGCTTAATCAAAGGTAACAAAACTAACAACAGGGACTTAAAACAATGGCAGTTGAAAAAACCAATTCTTCCTCCAGCTTGGCAGAAGTTATTGATAGAATCCTTGACAAAGGTATCGTTATTGACGCTTGGG
>Ga0082207_1000470_pt1 | contig 23088 bp, 18 predicted proteins | sample LakMenEpi10Aug09_FD_71540 | JGI IMG/M metagenome (GOLD analysis project Ga0082207, IMG submission 71540)
TGTCAGGAAGAAGCAGAAACGGGCTGGGTTTTAGTGGAAAAATTAGATGACCGACGGGTTAGATTTAAACGTTTAAGAAGATTAGAAAATCAGGAAAACCCCTATCAAATGAAGCAAGATCCCTATCGTTCCACCTATGGAAAATCTAATAATTTAGGGACTTGGTTAACGGTTTTTGCTTTTATTACTGCGATTATTTTACCCGCCTATTTAGGGTTTTCCTTAGTTGCTATGAGCTCTAATAAATCCTATCAAAATTCTCCTACAATGATGCAATCTCCCGAACCCGAACTTGCTCCGTCTTCTCCTCAAAACTGAACTGACAGTATTGAGAAGTTATACTGCATTTAAACCGTATATTCTAGGAAGTGAGGGAGATCCCACTACCCGGATCAAGACGGGGAATTAGAGTTCAAAGTCCCCCTTAAAAAGGGGGATTTAGGGGGATCTAATCTTGGCTATAATCAGAGATTTTTGGCTGAAGTTGACACCAATAGGTATTCCCTCACTATTATTGATAGTATGGTTATATAAAAATAATGTTACTTCCACCCTGAAATCAATTAGTAGTTAAAACTATAGGGAAACTCCCATTAAGAACGGTTTTAATTTTACCGTTTGTAGTACAAATTACCGCTACGGTAGGATTAGTGGGTTATTTTTCCTTTAAAAATGGACAGAAAGCCATTGAAAATTTAGCCCAACAATTAATCAATCAAGTCAGCAATCGAGTTCAGGAAAATTTACATTTTTTCTTAGAAACTCCCGAACAGATTAATCAAATTAATTAGGTTCTTCAGTATCTAGTATGCTAAAATTATAGTTAATAAAATTAATCAGGACTTATACAAAAAGATTGGCTGATAGAATCCTACAAGAAGTTTTAGAAATAGATTTAGAGAAGTCGGAATTAATTGCCATCCTCGAAAAAAGAACACAAGAAGAAATCAAAAAAGTGTTGATGAGATGGGGAACATAAGTGTTAGAAAAGATAGAAGAAGTCAGCATAGATCTGTGAAAAGGATACAAAAGCTTAGTCTTAAAAAATTTACATCTAAATTAAAAGTATTCCTGATCTACAAATTTGAACTAGAAAAGTAGAGTGTTAAGACTGGAAAACTCAATTATTCATGAACTGGGTAGTTTAGGTTGAAGTCAATAACATCCCCACTTATTTTAGAGGAATGAAATCCGGTTATTAACCCCCCTTAATTAAAATTTTAAGCCCGTTAAAACCCTTATTTGTGTGCATTAATTCGTGGGTTTAATCATCGGATTTATTCTGCCATTATACCAAAAGGAGTCTAATTATGTTACACCAAAGTCTGATCTTTTTAACCCTAATCGGGTTATCGGTGATTACAGCAACTCAAGCAAAAGCTTCAGAGTTGACTATTTCCAATTCTATTGTTAAGTTTCCCTGTAGCATTCACAACAATACGACCCTAAAACAACAGCATTTACCCTCTATTTGTTCTCAAGCTAGGGAGGAAGGTCAAGAAATAATTAAAGATACGGGTAGACCGCCACGAGATTAATATATAGCAAGAGGCAATAGGGAATAGGCAATTTCGCTATAGGTAAATACTTACTGTGAGCAGCTTTTAGTTTTCAAGAATGTCCTAATAGATGCGGCAACTGCTATAAATCCATAATTAGTTGCAAATCCATCTTTTAGTAGAGACGTTGTATACAACGTCTCTACAATTTTAGCGAGAATGATTAAACTCATCACAATTTTTTTTGTTTCTATCACTAATATTAGGATTAGTTTCTAAATAATTAGAAAGCTGATCACAAGCCTGGCTTAGTAAAATATCAGGATATTTATTCACTTTATTAGTATCAATATTCCAAATACTAATTCGACTAACTTGATTCGGATCTGTTTTTTGAATTCCGACTAAGCTTTTCCCATCAGGGCTAAAATTAACTGATAAAATAGGTTCTAAACTTGGCTTTAAAGTTGTAATTAAATTTCCATTAACATCCCAAAGCTTAATTGTACCATCTGCACTGGCAGAAGCCAAAATTTTACTATTAGGGCTAAAATTAACTTCATAAATTACTTTCCAGTGTTTTCCTAAAACAACAGAAGTTTGCAGGGGTTCCCAGGTTGAATTTTGCTTTTTCCAAATTGAAATAGATTCTCCATCTTTACTAGCTGCAATCAATTGTCCATCGGGACTAAAACTAACAGAACTAAATCGAATTTTAGCCGCAATTAAGGAAGTGATAAAACGCCCTTTACTGACATCCCATAGGTTAACAGTTTTATCATTACTCGCAGAAGCTAAAATTTTACTATCGGGACTAAAACTTAAATCATTGATTTGTTCTTTATGACCCTCCAAAGTCTGTTTTAAGGTTCCATCAATTCCCCAAATCCGAATTTTATTGTCATTGCTGGCGGTCGCAATAAACTGATTATTAGGGCTAAAAACCACAGTCCAAACAGCCGATGGATGAACAATAGTATTAATTTTCTTACCTTCTAAATCCCAAATTTTTACTGTTTTATCGTCGCTGGCTGATGCAATCATTTTTTGGTCAGGACTAAAACTGACATTATTAACCGTATCACTATGACCCCTAAACGTCTGTTTTACTTCTCCATTTAAAGTCCATAATACAACAACATGATCATTGGTTCTTAAATCTTTGCCAGGAGAAGCAACTAAATCACTATTTTTACCCAAAAAATTACTACTATAAATTTTATAATCTTTCAGTTGAATCATTCGAGGTAGGGCTTGTAAATTCCAAACTCTAACGATACCATCTTGACTTGCAGAAACCAACATCTCTTTTTGCTTAGAAAAACTGACTTGATTAATCCCACCCTTGTGTCCTTGCAGAGTCGAAATTAACAAACCTTCCTTTGTCCAAATTTTAATCATTTCATCCGTATTTCCCGTAGCAATTAAATTACCATCTCGACTAAAATCAACACTATTAACCGCTTGTTGATATCCTGCTAAACTTCTAATTAATTGACCTTCTCGACTCCATAATTTCACGGTTTTATCATCACTCGCCGAGGCAATTATTTGACTATCAGGACTAAAAATAATACTCCAAATTGGTTTAGAATGGGCTGGAATTGTTTTAATGAGTTCCCCCTGGCGAGTCCAAATATTAATTATGCCATCTTCACTTGATGAAGCAATAAGTTGATTATCAGGACTAAAAACAACGCTGAGAACAGGTGTTTTATGTCCATTTAAGGTTTTAATTAAGTTACCATTTAAACTCCAAATTTTAACTGTTTTATCTTTACTTGCGGAAGCAATTTGTTGACCATCAGGACTAAAACTAACCCATTTGACTTCATCTTTATGTCCTTCCAATGTTCTAATAATTGTTCCATCTTTTGTCCAAAGTTTTATTGTCTTATCCTTACTCGCCGAGGCAATAAGTTGACTATTCGGACTAAAGGTAACAAACCAAACAGACTTTTTATGTCCTTTTAAAGTCTGAATAACTTTACCTTCACGATTCCATAATTTAATCGTTTTATCTTCACTTGCAGAAGCAATCAGTTGATTATCAGGACTAATACTCACACTTAAAACATTATTTTTGTCATGTCCATCTAAAATATTTTCCTCTTGAATCACTTGAACAGCAATACTTAATTTGCTCTGAGTTTCTTGCTCAATGGCAGATTTAGGGGTTTGATGAGATAACAACTTTCCGGCGGTGACTAAGGTTAATAAGGCTTCAAGCTGATTATTTTCTGTGGTTAAAGCTGTGTATTTAGTATTTTCTAAAGCTAAGTTAACTTGTTTATTTTTAACTTCTGAAATTCTTAAAAATCCTAATGCTAAGGTTAATAAAAGTGCCATTCCACCACCAATTATCGTCGAACGGGCAAAAAGTTGCCAAAGTTCTTTATTTTTGGCTTCTGCTTGTTGGCGTTTTTTGGTTTCTATCTCCAACTGTTCTAAAATTACAGAACCACGATTTTGACGAATTAAACCGACTAAATAATCATGTACCAGTTGATACCGTTCCACCGGAATTTCAGGTAAAAGAAAAACTAAACCAGAGAGGACAAAAATCTTCAGAACCGTATCCAAATTTTGATTAATATTGTCAAAATGGTTGGTTATTTCTTTGATTCCTCGGACTAAATCAGCGCGAGTTTTTAAAGGACGAGTATTATTTTCATCCGTTAGTAAATAAAGCACTAACTCCGCTAAACTTTTATTACTTAAACCACAATCTTGAATCACTTCATCTAAATAGTCTTCAACTAACTGTTTCTTTTGTCCCGCTTGTTGATATTGTTGTAATGTGTTAATATTTTGAGCCTGCAACTGAGAACCCACAACTTGTAATTCTATTGGTCGAATTTCTCCTAAATCTTCAGCTAAATCTTCAACTAATTTTTCAATTAGAGCAGGTTCAAGGACACATTGAGTTCTTTCTGTTAAACTTTGAATCACAGATTTAGCTTCTTCTCGTGTAAAGTTCCCAATATATGATAGAATGTTTTTATCTAAAATATTATTCCCAATACTTTCTAAATAGCCTTGACGACTACATTCTAATAAATAGTGTAAGTAATCTTCTCGTAAGGATAAAACAATTTTTACATAGGGAATATCTAAGCAATCTTTGATGAATTTATAACAGGTTTGTCGCTGTTGATTATCTTTGCAAGCAAAGAAAAATTCTTCAAATTGGTCAAAGATAATAATCACCCAGAAATTTTGATTGACTAAAGCTCTAATTTCCTCTAAAATTATCTCTTGATTATTGAAAATAGAAGAATCTAACTCAATATTTTTAAACTCCCTAATTCCCTTGGCTAAAGCCCGAGAAAATTCCCGACTAAAATTGGTATAAACTTGCAGTAATACTGGGATACAGTAACGAGTTTCAATCGTATTTTTTTGTAATTCTGGAATAAATCCCGCTTGCAAAATCGAACTTTTACCCACTCCAGACTGTCCATAAATCACTGTTAATCGACAATCATTTCTTCTAATGCGTTCACACAGCCAATTTACCACGGATAAACGACCGGAAGCACTAATTTCGGGATTAATAATTTTGGGGTAGTTAACTGGGGGTAAACCGGGGTTAGTAATGCTTTGAATATGTCCGAGTCTTCCGGCTCCGATAAACGCTCTTAATCTAAATTGTTGTTCAATTTCCCGACGTTTTTGTTTGATTTCATAAGCCATTAAATATTCGCCTTTTTGGAAATATAAATCCTGTAAAAGTTGTAAAATTTTAATATAGAGGTCTGGGTCATAGTGAGGTTTAGTTCGAGCTTTGGCTTTTTCCAGAATATTAATCGCTTCTTGCTGTTGATTCAATTGTTGATAGGCGTGAGCTAGGGTAAATAAATACCATCCTTGATGATAGGAGGTTTCCCAGTCTAAAATCGACTGTTGCTCTGATGTTTTAGCCTGATAAGTGGAGCAGGTTTTAATTAACAAATTTTGAGCTTTTTCTGCTAAATTTCTGGCTTCTGAGGGAGAATTTTGAGCCAAAGAAACTTCTGCCAAAAAATGATAAGCCCGAGCTTCTCGGAAGGGATAACCGTAAGTCCGATTATAATGAATCGATTCTTTAGCAACGGTTTCTAATTCTTGCCATTGTTTTAATCCAAATAAAATATCAGCTAAAGCATTAATAAATTTAGCCACTAAATCCCAACGGTCAGCTTGTTTAAACCCTTCGATAGATTGAGTATAATAGGTTTTAGCTTGATGATAAGCAGATTCTTTTTGAAATCGATGTAAAATTCCGTAACTGTGCCACCAAAATCCAACATAAAATAATAACTGACTATGGCGAATTAAATGATTAGTTTGTTTCCAAAGCTGCAAACTTCGTTCATAATGTTGTAAAGCAACTGGATTAAAATGATCAGAAATTCGACCCAATATAAACTCTAAACCAGCCTCTAGTTCAATATCTAAGGGTTCTCCCCGCTTCTGTAACTCTTGGCGAGCCGATTCTAATTCTAATCTTAAAGGTGAACCAAACTCTAAATTAAAAGAAGAATTCGCCAAAAAAATACCAGCACCACTATCTAATACTTTAACAGAAACTTGCTCTGTCATTTGTTTGATAAACTGTAATAAATCCTCCGTACTAATTTCAAAAGAAACTGAGGTTGACCAACTATGGAAATCAGGAGCCAAGCGAATTAAAGATTGTAAGAGAGAATCTGTAACCCACAATACCAAAGGAAATTCAAATTTCCGGCGAAATTCCTCTCGCATTTGATTCATAATTTTAATCAAAATTTCCAGTTGTTCGTTAGACTCCAAACCGGATATGATTAAAGCTATCGGGGGATTTTCTTCTGTTTCAATGGCTTTAACCAATGTATTATAAAGATTAGTAACATCGGCATCTATGACAATATTTTTAATTAAGTTAGAATGTTGTTCTTCTAATTGTTTAATAAATTTTTCTCTAACCATTCTATAATTACAATGGGCTAAAATCAGAGAAAAATCGTGATTAAATCTGGTGAAAATTCGATTTAAAGTTTTTAAAGAATTTTGGTTATTTGCTTGTATTGCTTTCATAAAATTTGGTTGGCTTCCTTTTCCATAAGGCGATAACTGTACTCAAATGTTTAAGTTGATAGGTCGAATCAATCAGTAAACGTTTACTAGACCACCCTCACATCTCCCACAAGGATGATTCTTGTCGGTTGATTAATTAATCCCCATCTACTGAGTACGGCAATTGATCATTCAATTCAGGAATCGGAATGCACCCAATACTGCGGTTTTACTTTTACGTTCGCAGTTCTATTGATTTTTCCATGTTATAACTTATCCAAACTTTCTACAACAACACGACGAAGAATTTCTGTGACTTCTGCGGCCATTCGGGCATCTAATTCCAATGCTTGCTGAGTAAAATCCCCCTTATTATTAATAGGAATTACACCCCTTAAAGCAAGTGCTAAGGTTCGGAATTCCGCAGGTTTTTGATTAGCATTGGGTAGGGGGTCAATAAACTGTACAAATGCCACATAGCAGAGTTCTACCGTTTGCCGAACTGTACTATCTCCATAACCCATTTTAGAAAGAATAACTGGAGACGTAATCACCTGTTCAATTCCCAAAGTTTTTAACGCCACATCCACATAACGGGCCGGGTCTTCACCTAGGGCTTTAATCAAACAATTGAAGTTTTTTTCTGGAAGGTTAGGAAGTTGAGATTGGGCGGGTAAATAATTATGCCATCCAATTAAAGAAATCAGACGAGTTAAATCATAAGTCGAATACTTGCTGTCTATTTTTGGCTTGTTCTAAACTGTCGCTATTCATTGAGCATATTTCCTAAGTTAAAAGAAAATTGAGTGCTTCAGTAGAGACGTGGCTGAGCGCAGCGATACCGTAGGCTATTGGCACGTCTCTACTTTTACTTACAACAAATACAGCAAAATGAACAGAATAATCCAAACTACATCAACGAAGTGCCAATATAATTCAGCCGCTTCTGGGCCAAAATGGGACTCTTTGCTATAATGGTCAGTATTGCGCCCGCGCCAGAGAACCGCTAAAATTAATACCACTCCAAAGGTCACGTGCAAACCGTGAAACCCGGTTAAAACATAGAAGCAACTGGCGTATAAATTGGTGGTTAATCCAAACTCTAACTGGCTGTATTCGTAGGCTTGACCTGCTAAAAAGGCTAACCCCATAATTGCTGTAGCAATAAACCAATTTCGCAACCCCGCAGAGTCATTTTTCTTAATAGCAATTGCCCCTTGGTTCATGACAAAACTACTAGAAATCAGAACCACAGTGTTAATCGCTGGTAGTAGTAATTCTCGTTCTGTTCCTTCAGGGGGCCAAACCGGGGACATGGCTCGATAAATTAAATAGGCAGAAAATAACCCCAAAAAGATCATACTTTCCGCCACCAGGAAGACCACCACCCCCAACATTCGCAAATCGGGATGTTCTTCGTGTTCATGTCCAGAGGCAGTTGCCTCCTGTGCATATCCCAGAACAGTTTGAGAATCGTTAATGGCTGAACCTTGCATGAATTAACTCGGTAAAGTTGACAGATAAATAATTACGAATTACAAATTAATAATTACGAGTTATTAGAGACACGCTGCTAGATAGTCTGCACAATAATTCCCAATTCGTAATTCGTAATTCATTGATCGTTGGTATCCTTTTCCGCTTCTAACACCGTGGTTGAACCGGAGTCTGTAAATAAAGTCGAAGATTTCGCTTGAGACATCGGAATCCCAACCTCTTTGGGACGGTCTCCGGTCATTTGTTTTAACCGTTGACGAATAGCCAAGGTTTTGCGACTACCGTAGTCATAGGGCCCAGTTTTTAATACCGGGGTAACTAAGAAATTTTCAATCGGAGGGGGAGAAGACGTCATCCATTCTAGGGTTAGGGCTTCCCAGGGATTATCGGGGGCTTTCGGCCCTTTGAACCAACTCCAAGCCGCATTAATTAAGAAAGGGAAGGTAGAAACGGCCAGAATATAACTACCCAGGGTACAGACCTGATTCAGCGTGGTGAATTGGGGGTCATACATCGCCACCCGACGGGGCATTCCCATTAATCCCAAGGCGTGCATGGGCATAAAGGTTAAGTTCGTACCCACAAAGGTGAGAGCAAAGTGAACGATTCCCCAGGGTTCATTCATCATCCGTCCGGTCATTTTCGGGAACCAATGATAAATAGCGGCAAACACCCCAAACACCGCCCCACCAAAGAGAACATAGTGGAAGTGGGCCACGATAAAATAGGTATCGTGAACGTGAATATCAAAGGGAACCGACGCCATCATAATTCCGGTGACACCGCCTATAACGAAGGTAGCCAGAAACCCCATGGCAAAGAGCATGGCACTATTCAGGCGCAGTTTTCCGCCCCAAATGGTGGCTAACCAGCCAAACACCTTAATTCCAGTCGGTACGGCAATGATCATTGTGGTGATCATAAAAAACATCCGTAACCAGCCCGGAGTTCCACTGGTGAACATATGGTGCGCCCAGACAATTAAGCCTAAAAAGCTAATGGCTAAACTGGAATAGGCGATCGCTTGATAACCAAAAATCGGTTTGCGAGCATGAACCGGAAGCACATCGGAAATCACCCCAAAAAAGGGCAAGACCATGATATATACCGCCGGATGGGAATAAAACCAGAATAAGTGCTGATAAACGATCGGATCACCGCCCCCGGTGGGGTTAAAGAAACTGGTTCCGGCAATTAAATCAAAGGATAGAAGAATTAAAGCTGCTGCTAAAACCGGAGTAGATAACAGCACTAAGGCGGAAGTAGCGATCATGGCCCAACAAAATAGGGGCATATCGTTCAATCCCATGGTGGGAATCCGCATCTTGAAAATTGTGACGGAGAAATTCACCGCCCCCAAAATCGAAGAAGTTCCCAACAATAAAACGCTGAGAATCCAAACTTCCTCTCCGAATTGGCCCGATAACAGACTTAAAGGCGGGTAAGATGTCCAACCAGATTGGGGAGCTTCCACCAAGAAACTAGCTAACAGCAAAATTCCCCCCGGAGGAATTAACCAAAAACCCACGGTATTCAAACGGGGAAAGGCCATATCCTTCGCTCCTACCATTAAGGGGATCAAATAGTTGGCCAAACCGCCACCAGCCGGAACGATCCAAAGGAAGATCATCACCGTGCCATGAACCGTGAATAGGCTGTTATAGACTTCAGGAGTCACAAAATCGGGATCGGGGGTTGCCAGTTCTGTCCGAACGGCCGTGGCCAAGGCTCCACCGACTAAATAAAAGAAAAATGCCGTGACGAGATATTGAATCCCGATGACTTTGTGATCCGTACTAAAACCAAAAAAATCTTGCCAACGTCTTTCTTCCTCATGATGAGGTTTAGGAACATTAGCCGTGAGATCAAGTTGTGCTTGTGCCATAGGAATTCAGTAATCAGTAATCAGTAATCAGTAATCAGTGTTAGAAACAAAATCAAGATTTTGTTGACTCGAAGCAACAGTCAACTGTCTCATCACTGATAACTGTTCACTGTTGACTGATAACTGATTTTCGTTGGCATAGGGGGCTAAAAATTCGCCCTCGCTGAGTTCTGCGGGATTAATCGCAACGGCTGTTTGCAGGTCAGGGTTACTTGCTACTAAATTTTCTGCAACCCAGGCTTGATAATCCTCTGGGGTATCGACAATCATTTGCGATCGCATCGCCCCATGATAACTACCACACAATTCGGCGCAGACAATCGGATAGGTTCCTAGTTTGTTAGGGGTAAACCGGAGTTCTGTAATCCGACCGGGGATAGTATCTTGCTTTAACCGTAATTGCGGAATCCAGAAGGCATGGATCACATCTTGGGCGCTCATATTTAACTGCACTTCTTGACCGATGGGGACATGAAGTTCCCCCGCGTTAATGCCTGTTTCTTTGTAGTTGAAAAGCCAGGCAAACTGTAACCCGGTAACATCCACATTCACGGCCGCGGCTTTCCCTTCTTGGCTAGGAGATGCCCCAATTCCCAAGGCAATTTGGGTGAGTTCTGGCTTCCCCCCCACCCCTCGTTCACGGGGGGCTTGGGGGGGCTGACCGTCGATTAAGGGGGCTGCGATCGCCGCTCCATTCATTTTGCCGTGGGCGTGCATAGAGTGTTGACCCGATGCCATCGGATCAAGTCCCCCCATATTGTTATAGATTTCAAAACTATAAATACCAATTCCCAAAACTACCACCGCCGGAATTGCTGTCCAGACGATTTCTAGGGGAATATTCCCGTGAATCGGAGCCGCGTCGGTGTTGTCATCCGGGCGACGACGAAACTTAATTGCCGCGACTACTAGGACTCCTTCTACCAGAAGCACTAGGCCAAAGCTAATGGTCATCATAATATCAAATAGACCATCGACTTGCGCCGCTTGTTCGGTGGCAGCCACGGGTAATAAATTGTGGTTTTGACCATACCAGAGAGATACGAGAGTAATCCCGATCCCCACCAGTAGGGTCAAAATTGAACTCGGAATTTTCACGTTGATTCCTCCTTATTGACCATCCCCAACACCGATATCGGATGGGAAGATACACTTATATACATACACGCTTGTTTAATCTTAATAGCTGGTTGAGAAAATAGCTGGTTGAGAAATCTGAACATCAGGGTTGATTGTCTATCTAAAATCCCGCCTCTACGGTAAAACAGATCACAAAACTCATAGAACGAGATTGAGTAATATTCACAGATTTTCTTTAGAATTGGGCTGTCGGGTCAACGGTCAACGCCGAGCGTACTGCCCAAAATCGGAAAACTTATCTTAAGTCTGTTCAACTGCATACCACATTTTCGACTGAGATAGGTAGAATTAACCATCATGTTTCAATTAGCATTAGTCCAGTTAAATCGGTAGAACCCATGACCCAGACTCTCCTTCATGATCCCAGTTTATCAACCCCCCAGACCCAACAGAACGGCTCTAAAGCCCAGGATAGAATCCGCCGTCTGGTCTGGAAACTGAGTATTGCTACCTTACTATTGATGGCCGTGGGCAGTGCAACCCGAGTGATGAATGCTGGATTAGCCTGTCCTGACTGGCCCTTGTGTTACGGGAAGTTAGTGCCCACCGCCCAAATGAATCTGCAAGTCTTCTTGGAATGGTTTCACCGTTTGGATGCGGCTGGGATCGGACTGGGTGCGATCGCCCTAGTGGGATTATCCTGGTGGGATCGACGGGATTTACCTAAATGGTTGCCTTGGGCTGCTTTATTCGCCCTGGCTTTAATTATATTTCAAGGGGTTTTAGGAGGACTGACGGTGACGCAACTCCTGCGGTTTGATATTGTGACCGCCCATTTGGGAACCGCCTTGCTATTTTTCACCATTCTGCTGATTATCGGTTGTTTGCTGTTACCCTATCAAGGCGCGGCTGGGGTGGGAAAGCTACCGGAAATCAGTCTTACCGCAGCAATTTTAGTCTATTTACAAAGCATTTTAGGAGCCTTAGTGGGTTCTCAATGGGCTTTACATCAATGTTTGGGAACCTCCCAACTCTGTACCGTGATGAATAGTCATCTTTTCGGGGTAGTTCCCCCCACCCTGGCCACCCTAATTCTGATTGTCTTGGTTTGGCGAACTTCTGCCTTACATCCTAAACTCAGAACTTTAGGAAATATCGCCGGAGTTTGTTTAATCGCTCAAATTCTTTTGGGGGTAGCTACCTATAAAATGCGGTTACAGGTGGAACCCTTGACTGTTGCTCATCAAGCCATGGGTGCTACACTTCTGGGAACTTTAGTTTGTTTTAGTATTCTCGCCCTACGGGATCGTCAGTCATCAGTTATCAGTTATCAGTCATCAGTCATCAGTCATCAGTGATGAGTTATCAGTGATGAGTTAATAGTTAATAATTGATGACTATTATGTTTACTTATAACTAATTACTTATCGCTGATTACCGTCAGAAAATCAACAAATTCTATAGGTCATAAATTCATGCAAGAAGTGATTCAAACCCAGGTATCCCGACACCACGAGAATATTTTACAAGTGCTGCAAAGTTATTATCAACTGACCAAGCCTAGAATTATTCTGTTGTTATTAATTACAACCTCCGCCGGAATGTGGTTAGCCTCAAAAGGAGAAGTTGATCCCCTATTGTTATTGGTAACATTAACTGGGGGTGCTTTAGCGTCGGGTTCTGCTAACACCATCAACTGTTTGTATGACCGAGATATTGATTATATTATGGAACGGACTCGTTGGCGGCCGATTCCTTCGGGTCGAGTTAAACCCATTGATGCTCTAATTTTTGCGATCGCTCTTGCTATTACTTCTTTTACCTTACTGACGGTTTTTGCTAACTTATTAACAGCTTGTCTCGCCCTATCGGGAATTGTTTTTTATGTCCTGATCTATACCCATTGGTTAAAGCGTCATAGTGTCCAAAATATCGTAATTGGGGGAGCCGCTGGAGCGATTCCTCCTTTAGTCGGATGGGCGGCAGTTACCGGGGATTTAAGTTGGGCAGCGTGGCTATTATTTGCGATCATTTTCCTCTGGACACCGCCTCATTTTTGGGCTTTAGCCATGATGATCCGAGATGAATATAAGGAAGTTGGGGTTCCGATGTTACCTGTGATTGAAGGGGATGAAGTTACAGCTAAACAAATTTGGATTTATAGCTTAATTATGGTTCCCTCAACGTTATTGTTAGTTTATCCCTTACATACCAGTGGTTTTGTTTACGGGGCGATCGCTCTGATATTAGGGGTGATTTTCCTACAAAAAGCTTGGCAATTATTACAATCTCCCTCGGAACGAGATGTAGCGCGATCGCTGTTTAAATATTCCATTTTTTATTTAATGCTATTGTGTTTGGCAATGGTAATAGATAGTTTACCCGTTACTAACTCTATGGTGATGGCATTGAGTGAATCTTTGCCCATGGGATTGCTATAAACCCAATATTTTTAGGGTGGGTGATACCGGAAAGACAACTTAAATTCTGATGTCACCCACCCACTCTGACACTGCTTCGCAAAAGTATAGCAGTCGCCAGACCTATTAGGACAAAGAGTGATGCAGCAAAGCTAGACGGTGAAGTCTTTTCCTCCGAGATCCGGCGTTCCCTCCCCCCCTAGCCCCCCGTGCACGGGGGGTTTGGGGGGGCTGTTCCCTCTTCCCTGCTATATCAATTTAATCGTCCGGAATGCTCAACAAGCAGCGATTTTAGCTCAAGCGGTGAATCAATTAGTTAATCTTAAGTATGGTCGTAAAGATGAATTAGAAAGCGATCGCTTGGGGTTTGAATTCATGACGAAAGCTGGTTACAGCCCCAAAGGTTTAGTAGAACTAATGCAGATTTTAGGGTCTGCTAATTCGGGGGGGTCTCCACCAGAATTTTTGAGTACCCATCCTAACCCCGGTAATGGGGTAGAACTCCTACAGGCTATAATTACTAAAACTTATCCTCAAGGGATTCCCCGGAATTTGGAAGAAGGACAAGAGCGCTTTGCTCAAGCGGTTCTCACTAACCACTCAAAAAATTAACGCACCATGAACTATTGGATTTTATATTGGATTTTGATTGCTTTTATGATGGTGGGTATTATTGGAATTGTTGTTCCTTTATTACCTGGAACCAGTTTAATTTTAGGTGCTATTTTAGTTTGGGGAATTGCCACAAAATTTACGGGAATTGTGGGGCCGATGATTGTGGTAATTTCGATTTTAATTTTAAGTATGGTGATTGTCTATTTAGCGACAATTTTGGGATTACAACAGTTTGGGGCGAGTAAATGGGCGCAGTTTGGAGCAATTATTGGATTGGTTGTGGGATTATTCGGACTTTTACCCGCTTTACCCTTTGGAGGGCCGTTATTAGGGGTTTTAATTGGGCCGATTTTGGGTGCTTTTATTGGGGAATTTCTATATCAACGGGATGTTAAATTAACGGAACGAATCAAGCCAGCTTTTAAGGCTAGTATTGGGGTTTTTATCGGTTCAGTTTTAGGCAATGTGATTGAATTGGTCTTAGGAATTGTTGCCGTTGGTATTTTTGTTATTAAGACTTGGCCGTTGGTTTCCACATTGCAACCCTAAATAGTTAGGTAATGGGTAATGGGTAATGGGTAATGGGTAATGGGTAATGGGTAATGGGCAATACTGATAACTCTTAAACTGATAACTGATAACTGATGACTGATAACTGATTAGGGATTGATTTTGAGTGTGGCTTGAATTTCAAGTAATCCAGGGGATAAAATTAAGTCTTGAATTTTGATATCTGAACCTAGATCAATGATATAATTATCTAGGTGCAGTTCAGTATCAATGTCATAAATTTGGACTTGGGGCTGAACCAACATCAGTTCACGGAAATTAGCAATTTCCAATCCGGTTTTTAATTGAAAAAATAATAGTTCACCTGAGTCGAAAAGCAGTTGGGCGTTTAAAATTAGATGACCGGTTTCTAGGGTAATTTGGGGGTTTTGAATCCGTTGAACCGATTGCACCCAAGAGTCATTTTGCTGCTTTTGGAGATCATAAGTAGACTGGGATGAAGATTGGGTCAAAGCGATCAACAGTGACAAAACAAACTCGTTTAATGCCTGGACTAACATTGGAGCTTGTAGGGATTGATTCAGATCCAATTGATGTAAGTGTAGATTTCCGGTGACAAAAAAAGGTTCTAACAGGTGTAAAGGTTGACCTTTTAAAATTTGACCCAGATTAAACCGAATATTTGACCCTTGTAATTGGACTTGAGTTAAATGTAACCCCTGATAGATGGCATTCTCCGCAGCGACAGACACCCCTGGAATATCCCCGGACAGCAAAGAACGATTACTACCTTCGATATTGAGTTGTAGGTGATCAATTTTGTCAACTTGCGATCGCAACCAAAGCCCAATTGCCTTTGATAATATACTTCCAATTAAGGGTTTGGCCCCAGTCTGAATCAATGCCATAGCTACTCCAGAATCACCCATCCCCACATTATTCCACACCAAACTCAGATTGATAGTAGGATTAATTGCGGATTGCTGTAATATTTGTACATAGTCTCCCTTGGTTTGAATAGATCTACCATTAGTCAAGGACAGTTACCGATCAGCATGGATGAAAGGCTACAAAAAATTATGGCTCAATGGGGTATTGCCTCCCGCCGTCACGCCGAAGAAATGATTCAAGCGGGACGGGTACGGGTGAATGGCAATTTAGCCCAGTTGGGACAAAAAGCCGATCCGAATTGCGATCAAATTGAGGTCGATGGGAAGTCAATTAAACCCAACTACCGACCTGAGCCAGTCTACTTATTACTCCATAAACCGATAGGAGTTGTATCGACTTGTTTAGACCCCAACGGACGACCTGCCGTTTTGGATCTACTTCCGCGTAAAATGCGAGTAGGTCAAGGCATTCATCCGGTTGGACGCTTGGATGTCGATTCTACAGGGGCATTATTACTGACCAACGATGGAGAATTAACCTTTCGTTTAACTCATCCTCGTCATTTGATTCCTAAAACTTATCAAGTCTGGGTTGCCGGAAATCCATCGGATTCAATATTACAGGCTTGGCGTCAGGGTGTGCTATTGGCAGGAAGAAAAACATTACCTGCTCAAGTTCGGTGTATTCAACAAAATTCAGATCACCAGACTTTATTGGAAGTGATTTTATATGAGGGTAGAAAGCGGCAAATTCGCCGAGTTGCCGAACAGTTAGGTTATCCAGTAATTAAATTACACCGAACTGCCATTGGCTCAATTCAACTCCAACCTCCTGAAAAATCCCCATTGCCAGAGGGTCAATATCGTTCTCTGAGTGCCTGGGAAATTGAGTTCTTACGAAATCCCATTTCATCCCCATTGGTTAGTGTGCCCGTTCACCCTGTAGACATCAAGGAGTAAATGATTATGAAAACTGATTTATTTGTCTTACCGTTTAAAATGGCTAAAAATCCTAGCCCAACCCTTAATTCCTATGATCCTGAACTGATTCAGCGATTAGTAGAAATTGGAGGACAACTCAGAGAAACTCGTCTCGGTCATTCCCTCTCTTTAGATATGGTAGCGGCTTACACTCGAATCCGTTCCCATTTATTACAATCTTTAGAAGAAGCTAGGACAGAACAACTCCCAGAACCAGTTTATACTCAAGGGTTAATCCGTACCTATGCTGATGCTTTGGGTTTAAATGGAGTAGAACTGGCTAACTTTTTCCTCCCCGAACCTCAAAAAGTGGGGATGAAATCAAAACTTAATTTCTTGACCCTTCCACAATTAAGACCCACCCATCTTTACTTAACTTATATCCTATTAATTATTTGTGCGATTAACGGGGTTTCTTATCTGAATAAAACCGCTAATTTTGCGAGTGTATCGGGTGAACCCGTTGCCACAACTAACCCACCGGAGGTTAATCCTCAACTGCGTCAGGCGGTAGTTCAGCCAAAAAAACCATCCACTTCCGCTAGTCAATTCGTTTCTTCTCCCCCATCTTCAACGACCCAAAAGGTAACAACAACCGTTGAAAAAGTATATGAAACGGAGTCCCCCGCCCAATCAAAAACTGAAAAGACAGTAGAAGTGGGGATAGTGGCGAAAGATCCCTCCTGGGTAGTTATTGAAGTGGATGGTAAAACCGCATTTGAAGGTACCTTAGAAGGGGGAACACAACGCAGTTGGAAAGCGAAAGATAAGGTTGTTGTGTTTACTGGAAATGCTGGAGGAGTTCTCGTAACCGTTAATAACGGAGAAGCCAAAAGTCTTGGGGAACCCGGTCAGGTTCAAGAAGTGGTTTTCAAAGCTGAAGATTTATCGAAGTTATAATTCCCACCTTCCTCCAGTCATCAGTTAACAGTCATCAGTTAACAGTCAACAGTTAACAGTCATCAGTTAAGAAGTTTACAGTTAAGAAGTTTACAGTTAAGAAGTTTACAGTTAATTTATTAACTCCTGAACTGATAACTGATACCTCTTACACTGTTAACTGATGACTGATCACTGATAACTGATTTAACGACCGTAGGTTTCGGTTAGAAACTTGAGGCGTTCTCCGATTTCTTCGGTTAATACTCCCGGTTGAAAACGCCAAGCCCAGTTACCTTCAGCTTCTCCCGGCATATTCATTTTTGCTTCACTCCCTAAACCCAAAATATCCTGTAGGGGGAAAATCGCTTGATTTGCCACACAGGACATGGCTAACCGAATTAAATCCCAGTGAATGCCATAACCGGAGGTGCAGCCCAAATAGCGGGTGACTCGGGCTTGTTCCTGTAAGCTCCGACGGTTAAACCAACCCACCGTTGTATCGTTGTCATGGGTTCCGGTATAAACCACCCAATTTGCTGAACCGTAATTATAGGGTAAATAGGGATTACCGGAACCGGAATCAAAGGCAAAATGTAGAATTTTCATCCCGGGTAAACCATATTTATCCCGCAATGCTTCCACTTCTGGGGTGATAACTCCCAAGTCTTCGGCGATAATTGGTAATTCGCCTAATTTCTCATTTAATAAACTAAAAAAGGCATTTCCCGGTGCGTCTACCCATTGACCATTCATAGCGGTTGTTTCCCCTTGAGGAACGGCCCAAAATGATTCTAAACCCCGAAAATGATCAATTCTAACTAAATCTAAATAGCCTAATAAAGATTCAATTCGTTGCAGCCACCAATAGAATCCGTCCTGTTGCAAACGTTCCCAATTATAAACTGGATTTCCCCACAATTGACCGGTGTAGCTAAAATAATCCGGTGGAACTCCAGCCATTAATGATGCTTCTCCGGTTTCTTCATCTAAACAAAAGATTTCAGGATGTGACCAAACATCGGCACTATCATGGGCAACATAAATCGCTAAATCTCCAAAAATTTGGATGCCTTGTTCATTGGCATAATGTTTGAGTTTTGACCATTGTTTGAAGAATTGAAATTGGAGAAATTTATGATAATAGATAGGTTTAGCTAACTTTTCTCCCCATTTATGTAAGGATTCCTGTTTTCGCAGGGCAATTCCTGTTTCCCATTCATTCCAACTTTCTCCATTAAATGCCTCTTTCAATGACATGAAAATGGCGTAATCATCTAACCAATAGTTACTGCGAGAACAAAATCGATTAAATTCTTCTTCCTGTTCTTCTGTGGCATTGGCTTGAAAAGTAACACAGGCTTGATGAAACAGTTTCTCTTTAAAGGCTTTAACCGCGTCAAAATTAACAATATGGTTGGGGAAATTCGGCGGATTTGCTAAGTCTTCATCGGTCAATAATTCATCCTCTTTTAAGATTTCTAAACTAATTAATAAGGGATTTCCCGCAAAAGCAGAATAGGATAAATAAGGAGAATTGCCAAATCCAGTCGGGCCAAGGGGTAAGACTTGCCAAAGTTTTTGGGCACTTTGTTTTAAAAAGTTAACGAACTGATAGGCAACCGGGCCAATATCTCCAACGCCAAAGGGACTCGGTAAGGATGTGGGATGCAGTAAGATACCGCTAGAACGGGGAAATGACATAAGGATTAACGATAGAGGTTATACAAATTTGCCAGGGATCAAGTCAAGTTGCAATTGAACATCACATCAATGTCTAAGATCCATCTTCTGATCTTACGACTAAGGGGAATATCCGGTTGGATAAATTTTGTCAAGGAAAGGATGGATTTGTGATGGTTTTAGCCAACTCTAGGGATAAAGGGTTTAAGGATTGAATTTTTAAAAGATGTTTATTAAAATTTTATGGGTTAAATAAAAATGAATTGATTATGAAAATATTGTGATTCATTTATGAATAAAATCAGAATTTTAAATCTATAAAAATACTTAAATATTCAGGGATTTTCTGATAAACTAATCACAGCGAAAGCCTAATCCTGTGCTTTTAACTATCCTATTTGTTAATATTGAAATTATGCTCACTGCTTTTACGGCTGCACTGTTACTGATTACTATTTCTGAACTTGGGGATAAAACATTTTTTATCGCGGTTATTTTATCTTTAAAAAATGATAGAAAATTAGTTTTTATCGGGGTAGTAGCTGCCTTGGCAACAATGACAGTTCTTTCGGTTTGTGTGGGGCGGATATTTTCTTTCTTACCTCAGATTTATATTCATTATGCCGAGATTGTTCTGTTTGCATTATTTGGATTTAAGTTATTATATGATGCTAGTAAAATGCCGAAAGGTGCGGGGGTTAGTGATGAACAAGAAGAAGCGTTAGAAGTAGTAGAAAAAGCCGAAAATCAGTTTCCGAAACGGAAAAGTAAATGGGGGGTTTTATTAGAAGCTTTTGTGTTAACATTTGTGGCAGAATGGGGCGATCGCACCCAAATTGCTACGATTGCATTAGCTACATTTCATAACCCTGTAGGGGTGATTATTGGGGGAATTGTTGGACATACAATTTGTACGGCTATTGCGGTATTAGGTGGGAAATTAATTCAGGGAAAAATTTCAGAACGGACTATTACGGCTATCGGAGGTTTTCTATTCCTTATTTTTAGTGCGGTGGCATTATTTGAAGGGGTGAGAATTACCGCCGCTTGATATTAAGTGTAGTGCGAGCGTCCCCGCTCGCTAAGGAATGAAAAACCAATAAGGTGACTAATTGAGCAATAGTTTACAGTAGATCGAGGTTTCCAGGGTGTAATTGTGCAAGTTATTTATTTTTCATTCCTAACTAATCCAATCAACTATAGCAATCCGCGCCTTCAAGACCAGAGGTTGTAACATTTTATCGTAGGGGTTGGGTCTGGTCAACCATCTTTGCGCCTGGGTTGGGAGACCCAACCCCTACAGGTTTTTATCATAAATCCTACACGGATTGCTATATTAATCAAATTAACAAGAATTAAACTGCTAAAATAAAATAGGATCATCAAGGATCTGGGTGTAGTTAGCCAGCGAGGACGCTGGCACTACAGATGAGATGTTATCCATTACAATTAGATAAATTAACGGTTAATCATCAAACCCTTGATTAACTCTAGTTTTTTCATTAATTCTTCCCGATCTATCCAACCCACATAGCCACAGAATTCAAGTTTATCATTACTATCTAATACATAAACATGATGGACGTTAATAGGATTAACAAATAAATAAATTTTCCCACTTTTATCAGGAAATTTCAAATAAAGATCTCCCTTCGGAATATTCTTGCTATGATCATTGAGCTTTATTCCCATAATTTCGGATATAGGGGTCATTCCCTTAACTTGCTCTAAATGGGGAATTACGGCTTTTAATAAATTAGGAAAAATAGCTTTTTGTTGATTTAAAATATTATTAGTAATCCATCCAGCAGTTTTACGACAATTCCAATAACTCTTATGGGCATCACTGGAACCCAAAGCCATAGCTAGTTCGGTTAGTGAGGTTAGACCTAAACTTCTAACTGTTTTTTCAGCTACGTTAGCATCCTCTAATAAATACTCATCTTCAAATTTTAGAGGACTATTTTCATCCGGATGTAAACTCGCTTTTAAAGGATAAGCAATTAAGTCCGAAGCATGAATTATATTGAGCAATCTTAAAGGCTGTTCAGAAGAATAGGAATGAGCCAATTGCTTAACTTTTTCGGGACGTATATCTAACATCATGTTAATCAATAAAATGGGGGAACCCATGAGCGTGATACTGCTCAAATTAACCTGATGTTTAGGTTTTACATCCGTTTGATTTTCCAATGCTCGAATCATAGCTCGAATCGATAAAGCGGGGTCTTCCGCTGAAAATCGATCTGAAAATAAAATATCCCATAGAATTACAGTTCCTAACGAATGGGCAACAATATGAATTTCAGAATCATTGGGGTTTTGCTTAATAAAATTATGGAGTTGTTGAGAGATTATGTTACGAATTTCTTGACCATTATCAGAATTCATATAGGTAAAGAAATCCCCCATAAATTGAGAAAAGAAACCTTCTCTAAACGATCGATATTTCAAAAACTCTTCACTATCACTTTTAGAATATTTCTTTTTAGCGTGTGCTAAATCTTCATCAATACCATTCCATATTTTCCCCATATCCGTTAAGGCAGAACCCCAAAAACTAGCATAAAAATGAGGATTTTTTTCTTCCCGGTGACTAAATTCTGTTTTGATCAGTTGTTGTAAATTTGATGAGTAGCAAGCATCTCTGGTGGCGACACCATGAATAAAAAATACAAGCATAATCGAGAATAGGTAAAGTGTTTTAGGGTTAGGTTAGTATTTATTTAATTATAGCTCAAAAAGTGATCAAGCCTAATGTTACAGTGATTCAGGATATTTGATGAGATCGCACTCAATTAATAAGTTTCAATAATATGATCTAGCTTAACATTCTTCTCAACTATAAAATTAGGCTGTAGAAAAATTATAGCTTGATGCGATCGCGTCAAACTACTATGCTACACTATAAGTTAGAGGTATCTATCCTGAATCTGAGGTGAAACGTGAAACGGTGGAAACGACTTTCGTTGATGTTGACTATTTTTCTAGTAGCTTGTGCGTCTCGTGAAAGTGAGATTAATAATAATGAGGGCTTTGCACTTTATCAGGAGGGAAAATTAGAAGAAGCTATCGAAAAATACCAGAAAGCTATTGAACTTAATCCCAAATTTGCTATTGCTTACAACAATCTATGTCCGGCACTAGCGAGTCAAGGAAAATTAGAAGAAGCTATCGAACAATGTCAGAAAGCTATTGAGCTTGACCCTAAATTGGCGATGGCTTACAATAATCTAGGTTTTGCATTAGCTAGTCAAGGAAAATTTCCAGAAGCTACCGAACAATACCAAAAAGCCATTCAACTAGACTCTCAATTAGTTGAGCCTTACAATAATCTATGTCAGGCACTAGCGAATCAAGGAAAATCAGAAGAAGCTATTGAACAATGTCGAAAAGCTATTGAGCTTGACCCTAAATTAGCTCTTGCTTACAATAATCTAGGTTTTGCATTAGCTGGTCAAGGAAAATTTCCAGAAGCTACCGAACAATACCAGAAAGCTATTGAGCTTGACCCTAAATTAGCGCAGCCTTACAATAATTTATGTCAGGCACTTGCTAGTCAAGAAAAATTTCCAGAAGCTATCGAACAATGTCAGAAAGCTATTGAGCTTGACCCTAAATTAGCTCCTGCTTATAATAATATGGGTGTTGCACTTAGTGGTCAAGGAAGATTTCAAAAAGCAATTACTGAGTATCAAAAATCATTAAACCTTGACCCCAATCAGGCTATAGTGCAGCAGAACTTAGAAAAAACCTTTCAACTTTTGTCCTATCAACTTATGCAACAGCAACTTATACAACAGCAACTTTCAAGATAGTGTTAACAAGGAAAGAGCGAGGTTTAAAAAATTAAAAAAATCTAATGCTAAAGCAAATCAATTTAAAAAACTGGAAAAGTTTTAAAGAAGCGACCTTATATATAGATCCAATTACTATTTTAATTGGAACTAATTCTAGTGGCAAATCTAATATTATTGATGCTTTAGATTTTTTAAGTCGTATTCCCGAAGCAAAATCCTTAGAATCTGCTTTAATTGGTGATAGTCATACCCCAGGAATTAGAGGGGGGTTAGAATGGGTAGTTAGAAAACCGGAAACTCAGTTTACTTTAG
>Ga0082207_1000472_pt1 | contig 22988 bp, 19 predicted proteins | sample LakMenEpi10Aug09_FD_71540 | JGI IMG/M metagenome (GOLD analysis project Ga0082207, IMG submission 71540)
AAGTGTTCCTTCTGTGGCAAGACCCAGAAGCAAGTAAAGAAGCTCATCGCAGGTCCTGGCGTATACATCTGTGATGAATGTATTGATCTCTGTAACGAGATCATCGAAGATGAATTAAGCGAAGCCACCTCGGCTGGCTTACAAGAGCTTCCAAAGCCACAAGAAATCTATGACTTCCTCGATCAATACGTCATTGGTCAAGATCGTGCAAAGAAGTCGCTCTCTGTCGCTGTTTACAATCACTACAAGCGAATCAAATCAGGGGATCGTCATCGCGAAGATGGCGTCGAACTTTCAAAGAGCAATATCTTGCTTCTTGGCCCAACAGGTTGCGGTAAGACACTTCTCGCCCAGACTTTGGCTCGCATGCTCAATGTTCCATTTGCGATTGCTGACGCAACAGCTCTCACCGAAGCAGGTTATGTCGGTGAAGATGTAGAAAACATTCTGCTTAAGTTAATTCAAGCCGCAGATTTTGATGTCAAGAAAGCCGAAACTGGAATCATTTATATCGATGAAATCGATAAGGTCGCGCGCAAAAGCGAGAACCCCTCAATCACGCGAGATGTTTCAGGCGAAGGTGTTCAACAAGCACTCCTCAAGATTCTCGAAGGAACAACTGCTTCAGTTCCACCGCAAGGTGGACGCAAGCACCCACATCAAGAATTTATTCAGATTGATACCACCAATGTCCTCTTTATTGTTGGCGGCGCCTTTGCAGGTCTTGAAAAAATCATCGAAGGTCGTAAAGGAAAGGCTGGCGTCGGATTCAATGCCACGCTTCAGACTGAAGAAGATAAGAAGACTAATGATCCTTTCGCCGATGTAATGCCTGAAGATTTGTTGAAATTCGGCATGATTCCTGAGTTCATTGGCCGCCTTCCAATCGTTACCTCTGTTGAGAACCTTGATCGCGCAGCTCTACTGCAGATTCTTACTGAGCCAAAGAATGCTCTGGTTCGCCAATATGCACATCTCTTCGAGATGGATGATGTTGAGTTTGAAATCACCACAGAGGCGCTTGAGGTCATCGCAGATCAAGCTATTGCCCGTGGGACCGGCGCACGTGGTCTACGTGCAATCATGGAAGAGGTACTTCTTCCAGTTATGTACGAAGTTCCAAGCAAGAAAGAAATTGGCAAGGTCTTGGTGACTCCAGAAGTGATTCTTTCGAAGGCTGCTCCGACTTACGTCGAGCGCGGACCCAATAGCGTCAAGCGTTCATCAAAACGTGGGGAAGAGAAGACTGCGTAATAATCGGTAGTATCTCGCCTTATGTCAGAGCTGCCCGCACAATTTTCTCCGAGCGAAATCGAGGGACCGCTCTACCAAAAGTGGTTGGACGCCGGCTACTTCACAGCAAAAGCACAATCTGACAAAGATCCTTTCTGCATCGTTATCCCTCCACCAAATGTCACAGGAAGTCTGCACATTGGTCATGCGCTAGATCATTCAATTCAAGATCTACTCACACGTATGAAGCGTATGAAAGGTTTTGAAACACTCTGGCTTCCCGGAATGGACCATGCAGGAATCGCAACCCAGAACGTTGTTGAAAAGCAGTTAGCTGCCCAAGGTAAATCTCGTCACGATCTTGGACGCGAAGAGTTTGTTAAGAAAGTTTGGGAATGGAAAGAAGAATCTGGTGGTGCGATTCTTGAACAGATGAAGCGTTTGGGTTCATCGGTCGACTGGTCCAGAGAACGCTTCACCATGGATGAAGGTATGTCCAAAGCTGTAGTAACAATTTTCAAGCGCATGTATGACGCCGGTTTGATCTATCGCGCAGAACGAATCATTAACTGGTGCCCACGATGTTTAACGGCATTGTCAGACATCGAAGTAGAGCATCAAGATGATGCCGGAGAGTTCGTCTCTGTTAGGTACGGAGATGGTGAGCAAAGCATTGTTGTTGCCACTACTCGTGCCGAAACAATGATGGGTGATGGTGCTGTTGCAGTTCACCCTGATGATCCGCGTTACAAGCACATGATTGGAACGGAAGTTTTGCTTCCACTTGTAAATCGAATGATTCCGATTATTGCTGATGAATTAGTTGACCCAGATTTTGGTACTGGAGCAGTTAAGGTAACAGCGGCTCATGATGCAAATGACTTTGAGATGGCCATGCGCCACAACGTGCCATTTGTGGTAATCATGAATGAACATGGAATTATGGATGGAACTGGCACAGAGTTTGATGGCATGGATCGTTTTGATGCTCGGGTTGCTGTAGTTGCAAAGCTAAAGGAGCTTGGGCGAATTGTTGCTGAAAAGCGTCCTTACATGCACGCAGTTGGTCATTGTTCTCGTTGCGATACAACTATTGAGCCACGTTTATCAAAGCAATGGTTTGTAAAAGTTGAACCAATGGCTAAAGCATCTGCTGATGCAGTTCGCAGCGGTGCAGTAAAGATTGAACCTGAAGCTCTTGCTCCACGTTATTTCGAGTGGGTCGACAACATGCACGACTGGTGTATTTCACGTCAGTTGTGGTGGGGTCACAGAATTCCTGTTTGGTACGGTCCTAATGGCGAAGTGCAAGTAGTTGGTCCGGATGAAACTGCACCAGCTGGTTGGACACAAGATTCAGATGTTCTAGACACATGGTTCTCATCTGGTCAGTGGGCGTTTTCAACATTTGGTTGGCCAGAAAACTCTGCAGATTTAGCCAAGTTCTATCCAACATCTGTGTTGGTTACAGGTTATGACATCTTGTTCTTCTGGGTTGTTCGCATGATGATGATGTCAACATTTGCAATGGATGGTGTTCCACCATTTAAAACAATCATGTTGCATGGTTTGGTTCGTGATCAATTTGGTAAGAAGATGTCCAAGAGCCGTGGAAATGTTATTGATCCACTGGAATTCATGGACAAGTACGGTGCTGACGCGCTCCGCTTCACCTTGGCACGTGGTGCAAACCCAGGTACCGATCAAGCACTTGCCGAAGACTGGATCGGCGGCTCACGTAACTTTGCAACCAAGCTCTGGAACGCAACTCGATTTGCCATGATGAATGGTGCGACAGTTTCAGGTGATCTGCCTTCACTTGATTCGCTTAATGCGATCGACAAGTGGATCCTGAGCCGCTTATCTGAAACCGTTTCAGAGGTAACTAACCTTCTAGAAAAGTATGAATTCGCTAGAGCTTGCGAATTGATGTACCACTTTGCTTGGGATGATTTGTGTGACTGGTACCTAGAACTTTCAAAGGAAGCATTTGCATCTGGAAGCGCTGAAGGAACTAAGCGAGTCCTTGGTCATGTTCTAGATCAACTATTCCGCTTAATGCACCCAGTAATGCCATTTATTACCGAGCAAATGTGGACCACGCTAACTGGGGGAGAATCTCTGGTTGTTGCAAAGTGGCCAACTGCAAATACAGCTCATGTTGATAAAAAAGCTGAAGTAATTGTTTCTCAGCTACAAGAAATCATTACCGAAGTACGTCGCTTTAGAAATGATCAAGGAATCAAGACGTCATTAAAGATTCCTGGTCGCATCGTTGCCACCGGTGACATAGCCAAGTACGCATCTGCAGTTGCTTTTGTGGTTCGAATGGAACTAGGGGACATCACACCCAGTGCAAAATGTGAAGCCGCCGGCGTAACAATCGAATTTGATCTAACTGGATCAATTGATGTTGTTGCAGAACGTGCACGTCTTGAAAAGGATTTAGCAACCGCCACAAAGGACAAGCAAACTGCAGAGGTAAAGCTAAACAATCAAGGCTTTATGGCCAAAGCTCCTGAAAATGTGCTTGTCGAAATTCGAGAGCGTTTAGCTAAGACAACAGCAGATATTGAACGAATTACTGCCGCGCTTGCAGCATTGCCACAAGCATGATGATTTCACCTGATGATCAAGAGCGCGTAGATGCGATCGAACAAGCTTTGCTTGCTCGTTGGCCAGAAACACGCATCGCACCATCGACTGAACGAATTGCAGCGCTTGTAGATATTTTGGGTTCACCACAGCTGACTTATCCAACGATTCACATTGGTGGAACTAACGGCAAGACAACGACAAGTCGTATGGTTGATGCGTTGTTGTTTGCACATGGTTTGCGTACAGGGCGCTTTACTAGCCCACACCTAGAAACCTATCGTGAACGAATTTCTATCAATGGTGAACCAATTGATCCCAAAGAATTAATTTTTTCTTATAACGATATTGCAGCTTATTTAGATTTGATGGATTCAAAGTTCGAACATCCCATTTCTTTTTTTGAAGCAGTCACTGCCCTTGCCTTTGTAGCTTTTGCTGAACACCCAGTAGATGTTGGTGTTATCGAAGTTGGAATGGGCGGACAGTGGGATGCCACAAATGTTGTCGATGCCGATGTATCTGTAATCATGCCTATCGGCTTTGATCACATGGAGTATTTGGGCCACACCTTGCATGAAATCGCTGCAACTAAGGCTGGAATCATTAAAGAAGGCGGCTTTGTAGTCCTTGCCCAGCAAGAACCAGAGGCGGCAAAAGAGTTGATTCGCAAAGCTGCCGAAGTTGGAGCAGATGTAGTTAGAGAAGGTGTGGAATTTTCTGTTCTTTCACGTGCAGTTGCAGTGGGTGGGCAATTACTTACGATTCAAGGAATCCATGAAACTTACGATGAGATTTTCTTGCCATTGCATGGACGCCACCAGGCAGCAAATGCAGCAGCAGCTTTAGTTGCAGTCGAAGCTTTCTTTGGAGATCAACCGCTAGATATTGATGCCGTTCGGGCTGGGTTTGCCGCAGTTACATCACCGGGACGCTGCGAAGTTGTGCATCGCGACCCAACTGTAATTTTGGATGCTGCACACAATCCACATGGTGCAAAAGCGCTGGCTGAGACTTTGCTTAATGAATTCAATTTCGACGAAATAATTGCTGTTGTTGGAGTCTTCGGGGACAAGGATGCAACCGGAATTTTTCAAGAGCTAGAGCCAATCCTTGATCATGTCATCGTGACGCAAAGCTCTTCATCGCGCGCCATGCCGGCAGCAGAGTTAGAGAAAGTTGCTTCCAAGATATTTGGTTCAGATCGCGTTTTCGTTGTTTCGGATTTAAACTCTGCACTAGATAAAGCAGTCGTCGATTCGATACGACCACTCAGTGAAGACACAGTTGGAATTCTTGTTACCGGTTCTGTCGTCACAGTTGGCGAAGCTCGCACTTATTTGAGAAGGAAGTTTGCACGATGAAGGTTCTTGGAGCATCGGTCTTGATTGCCGAAAGCATGACTTTGGGTTTTGCAATTTTAATTGCGATGAAAGATCAGTCACAGGCAGCAATCATCTATGGATGTGTAGTTTCCTTCTTGTTATTTGTTGCGGCCGGCCTTTTGCGGTTTCCAGGTGGATTTGTATTCGGTTCTCTGCTGCAGGTTGCGATGATCTCTTTTGGATTTATCGAGCCATCCTTCTTCATTATTGGGGTGGTTTTGATTGCGCTCTGGGTGGCCGCCATCATCGTGGGCCGCAAGGGTGAGGCCGCGCGCGCTGCCTTGCTGGCTGCAGGGCCTAAAAAACCCTAATAGACTAGGCAAGTGAGCACAGAGAAAACACTTATCCTGGTTAAGCCCGACGGCGTTCGCCGTGGATTAGTCGGTGAAGTTATTTCGCGAATCGAAACTAAAGGGTATGCAATCGATGCGGTGCGTATGTTGCAAGCAGATGCAGCATTACTTGAAAAGCATTACGCCGAACATGTTGGAAAACCATTTTATGAGCCACTTGTTGAGTTCATGATGTCAGGACCAATTGTTGCGATCGTTGCATCTGGTAATCGCGTAATCGAAGGATTCCGTTCATTAGCAGGAGCAACAGATCCAACAGTTGCTGCGCCCGGAACTATTCGCGGAGATCTAGCACGTGACCAAGGCACCAAAGTTATGCAGAACCTAGTTCACGGATCAGATTCACCAGAATCTGCAGCTCGTGAAATTGCAATTTTCTTTCCCAAGTAATTCATTCCCCAAGAACAAAAAGCACAAGGAGTAAAAATGTCACAAGGAAGCAGAATGTCATTCATCGGTCGTGATATGGCCGTTGACCTAGGCACAGCGAACACGCTTGTTTATGTTCGCGGACGTGGCATTGTTTTGAACGAGCCATCAGTAGTAGCTGTAAACCAAGACACCGGTGGAATTTTGGCCGTTGGTATTGAAGCGAAGAAGATGATCGGTCGTACTCCTGGAAACATTGTGGCAATCCGTCCGCTCAAGGATGGTGTGATCGCTGACTTTGATACAACCGAGCGCATGTTGCGTTACTTCATTCAAAAGGTTCACCGTCGTCGTTACTTGGCTAAGCCACGTATTGTTGTGTGTGTTCCTTCAGGTATTACAGGTGTGGAACAGCGCGCAGTAAAGGATGCTGGTTACGCAGCTGGTGCACGCAAGGTGTACATCATTGAAGAGCCAATGGCAGCAGCCATCGGTGCGGGTCTTCCAATCCACGAGCCAACCGGAAACATGGTTGTAGACATCGGTGGCGGAACAACTGAAGTTGCAGTTATTTCTTTGGGTGGAATCGTGACTTCGCTATCTATTCGTGTGGGTGGAGATGAGCTCGATCAGTCCATTATTAACTGGGTTAAGCGTGAATTCTCGCTGCTTTTGGGTGAGCGCACAGCTGAAGAAATCAAGATGGCTATTGGATCTGCTTACCCTCTAGCTGGCGAAAATGATGCCGAAATTCGCGGTCGCGATCTTGCAACAGGTCTTCCAAAGACAATTGTTGTATCGGCTGCAGAAATTCGTAAGGCACTTGAAGAGCCAGTTAACGCAATTATTAACGCAGTAAAGAGCACCTTGGATAAGACTCCTCCAGAGCTTGCATCAGATTTGATGGACCGCGGAATTGTTCTCACCGGTGGTGGAGCACTTCTTAAGGGTCTTGATGAGCGCCTTCGCAAAGAAACCGGAATGCCTATTCACATTGCAGAGCGTCCATTGGATGCAGTTGCTGAAGGTTCCGGAAAGTGCATCGAAGAGTTTGAAGCTCTTGAGAAGGTTCTAATCTCCGAGCCACGTCGATAAGGCCAACCTTTAATGCGTAAGGGCGGTGAAGGTCGCGCACGTTTGTTGTTAGTGATCTTGATTGTCACCTCGCTATTTCTAATTACCTTAGATCTACGTGGCGTGAAGGTGCTTGAAAGTTTTAAGCAGGGAACTCAGACGGTTCTTTCTCCATTCCAGCGTGCTGGTGCTGCAGTCCTTAATCCTGTGAAGAACTTTTTGTCCGATGCCACCCAACTAGGTCGCACCGGAAATCAAATTGAAAAGCTAGAGGCAGAAAATGCTGAATTAAAATTACAGCTCCTAAATCGCAAAAATGCTGATGGCCAATTAGAACAACTTCAAAATATTTTAGATTTAGCTGGTACTGCCGGTTATAAGATTGTAAATGCCAAGGTAATTAGCCAAGGTTCAAGTCAATCTTTTTCCCAGACAATCACAATTGATTCTGGAAGCAATGTTGGCATTAAGAAAAATATGACGGTGCTGTCGCAATTTGGTTTGGCTGGAGTTGTTAAAGATGTCTATCCAAATTCAGCACTGATCCAGCTTGCTAGTGATTCAGCTTTTAAAGTGGGTGCTCGAATTGCTGGAACCCAGCAAATAGGAATTCTTTCTGGGCGGGGAAATCGCTCAGCCAGCCTGCAATTACTTGATAATTCAACGACTGTACAGGTCGGCGATGTCTTGCTTGCACGTGGAAGTATCGCAAACCGTCCCTTTGTTCCAGGCGTTCCGTTGGGCTATGTGAGCCAAGTAGACAATTCTGCAGGCGCAATCGCACAAACTGCGACCATTCGTTACTACACAAATTTTTCGACTTTAGGAGTTGTGGCAGTTGTTGTCAGTGGCCCAACATCTGATCCTGGTGATTCCTTGGTTCCAAAAAAACCTCAAGTGACACCAATACCTACAGTTACGGTCACTGTTACCCCATCACCTACTGCTAACAACTAATTGCGATGCTTACTCGTCAGATCTCGATTGCCACACCAATCTTCTTGCTGATCTTTTTGATTCAAGAAGCAATTGTTTCGCAGTTTCGTTTGCCAGGCGGGGGATTTTCACTATTGTTGCTCTTCGCTCTAACCTGGGCGGTTTTAAGTCAACCCGAAGTTGCGGCGGTGATTGGATTTTCATCCGGAATCTTGATGGATTTATCACAAAGTTCAAGTGGACCCTTTGGTCAGTGGACTTTGATCATGTTGCTGGCTGGGTATGCAATTTCCTACATTGGATACGGCGATGACAATATCCATGCCAATGCAATTGGAATTGTTTTCTTTGTCGTTATTGCTAATTTCTTTGTAGAAATCGCTTACTTGGTTACTGGAGCACTATTAGGAGTTTCCATTGGATCCCTGGGTCAGATAACAATTACGTTGTTTGGAATGAGCATCTGGGCATTGTTGGTTTCACCGATGATGCTTCCGGTGTTCTCTCGTTTACACGCTTTGATTTTTGATTCGCGGTCAGCACTATGAACAGTAGATCCCGCCTAGCATTATTAGTTGTGCAGATTTTGATTGTTTCTTTAATGGTGGCACTTTTTGGACGTCTCTTTTACTTACAAGTTGCAGCTGGTCCTAAGTACAAAGATGCAGCGCTAAGTATTCAAAGCCGAGATGTTGTGGCACCAGCCAATCGAGGTTTAATAGTTGACGGGTATGGCGTTCCGCTGGCCATGAATAAGGCTGGTTTAGCGGTCACCATTGATCGAATCGCGATCGATAAGCTCGAAGATAAAGGCGTAGATGTTATGAAACGCCTGGCCAAGTTGCTCAATTTAAAGTACAAAGATATTTATCAAAACACTCGTTTGTGTGGCGAACTTCCTAAGGGACAAAAAGCTGGTTGCTGGCAAGGTTCTAGGTACCAACCGATCCCAATTACAAAATCGGCAGATCCAGATATTGCTTTGCAGATAGTTGAACGAGCAGATGCTTTCCCTGGCGTAGACGCCCAACCTGTTGCTATTCGTAATTATCCAAGTTACTTGGATGTAAATGCTGCCCACGTGCTTGGCTATGTTGGGCCTTTAACTGAAAGTGATCTCTTAAAAGGAAATGGCAAGCAGTATTTCCGCAGTGAGTCAATTGGAAAATCTGGTTTAGAAATTCAATACGATTCATTTTTGCGTGGCGAACCAGGAATTAGAACAGTGATTGTCGATCGCAAGGAATCAATTACTCGTGAAAGTCAGAACACTCAACCAGTTCCGGGAGATCACTTAGTTACTAGTCTTGATGTTCGCCTACAAGCAGGTGTTGAAAAAGCTCTCAAGGATGCCGTGCTTCGTGGACGTGCAAATGGTTACACCTCTGATTCGGGAGCTGCTGTTGTGATGGATGTAAAAACTGGCCGAATTTTGGCACTTGCCTCGTATCCAACTTATGACCCAAATGCATGGGAAACAGGTTTAACGGTTCAGCAAGCTGAAGATTTGTTTAGTGAAAAGAAATCTGTCCCGGCACTTAACCGGGCTTTACAAGGTTTGTTTGCACCTGCTTCAACTTTCAAAGTGGTTTCACTGCTTGCAGCAGCAAATGCCGGGTATGACGTTAAGGCTAACTACAAGTGTCCTTCAGAGGTGCAGGTCGGAACGCGTACTTTTAGAAACTTTGATAGCAAGAACCAAGGCACCATGAACATGTACAAAGCAATGGCGGTTTCATGCGACACGATTTGGTATCAAATCGCCTTTGATGAATGGCTTCGGGATGGTGGATTAAGACCTAAATCCAACCCTAATGATTACTTCTTTGAAGCTGCTAAAGCTTTTAACATCACACAAAAGGTTGGTATTGACCTTCCATCTGAATCAACATCACGTCTTGCCGATCGCGATTACAAGAAGAGCTGGTACCAGCAAAACAAGGATTTTTATTGCAACTATAAAGAACGTGCAACCAAGGCGCAGCAAACACCATTTTTACTGCAATTAGCTGAAGAAAATTGTGTTGATGGAGACAAAGTCCGTGCAGGAGATGCCGTGAACTTTTCTATCGGACAAGGTGACACAGTTATGACACCTTTGAAGTTAACTCAACTGTATGCCGCTATTGCAAACGGTGGAACCATTTGGCAGATGATGGTTGCAAAAGCAATCGTAAAAACTGATGGCACGGTTGTTAAGACATTTACACCTCAGAAACTTGGAACCGTAAAAGCTGCACCATCTATCTTGGCTTTCTTACGTGGATCTTTACGTGAGGTTGTAATCGGCGGAACCGCAGCAGGTGCTTTTGCAGGATTCCCAGTTGAGATCAGCGGCAAGACCGGAACTGCTCAAGTTTTTGGCCGAAACCCAAATGGCTCACTTAAAGATGACACATCATGGTTTGCATCATATGCACCAAGTAAGAACCCACGCTATGCCGTTGTCATGATGGTTGGACAAGGTGGTTTTGGTGCATCCACATCCGGTGTTGGTGTACGACAGATTTACCAAACTCTCTTTGGTGTAGTGGGCAACAAAGTCGTTCCTGGCGCGGCGTTATTCCCCGAAGGTAAACCTCCAAGCAAATTGCCTAAGATTTCACCAGCAACAAAACCTAAGGAGGCGAGCAAGTGAGTCAGATTCACGCACGCCAAAGGTTGTATCGACGTAGCCGCCAATCATTGTTTAGCGGTTGGGATCCAGTATTAACCGCTGTCGTGGCCCTGCTTTTGATTATTGGCACACTTTTAGTGTGGTCGGCAACGCGCGATTGGTACATACGTAACGGCTTAGACGGTCAGTATTACTTAAAGCGCCACACAATTAACATCTTGATTGGCGGTTTGTTGGCGTACGGAACTACTGTCATTGATTACCGATTACTGCGTGCATACACACCTTTGTTGTGGGGCGCTGGCGTATTGGGCTTAGTGATTGTTTTAATCCCGGGCTTAGGCGCTGAAATCAATGGTGCGCGGGCATGGATTGCACTACCTGGTGGTTTTCAGATTCAACCAGCAGAGCTGGCAAAGATTGCAATCATTATTGGTATGTCCATGATTTTGTCCGAGCGAACCCATGACAGTAATCAACCAACAAGTAAAGATGTTCTACAAGCTTTAGTAATTGCAGCAATTCCGGTATTTCTCATTATTGCCCAGCCCGACATGGGAACAATTTTAATTATTGCAGCAGCGGTTGTAACAATCATTGCAGTCTCTGGTGCCCCCGCCCGCTGGGTTGCTGGTCTTTTGCTTCTTGCGGTTTTAGGTGGCTTTGTTGCAGTTAAGGCCGGAGTAGTAAGTGAGTACCAAGTAAATCGCTTACAAACTTTTGTGGACCCAAATGCTGATACTCAAGGTGCCGGATATCAGTTGCGTCAAGCACGCATCACTGTTGGTTCAGGCGGCTTACTTGGAACGGGATTGTTTAATGGTCCACAAACTAGTGGTCGCTTTGTTCCAGAACAACAAACAGATTTTATTTTTACTGTTGCAGGTGAAGAACTAGGATTCGTCGGCAGCGGATTTATTTTGATTTTGTACCTCATACTATTGATGCGGGCATTTTCTATCGCTCGACGAACATCTGATCCATTTGGACGACTGGTATGTACTGGCGTTATTGCATGGTTTGCTTTCCAAATTTTTGAAAACATTGGAATGACTTTGGGGCTGATGCCTATGACAGGGGTTCCTTTGCCATTTATTTCCTATGGCGGATCATCAATGTTTGCCACCTTGATCGGATTTGGCCTGCTGCAGAACGTTCACGCTCGTTTACGCGGGTAAATAGGCAAATCAGCCCTGCTCTGCCATAATTAAGACACCAGTTCAGCGCGGCTCGCGATCAATCGCGATACAAGCCCAGCGCGAACGGTACGGAAAACCCAACAGGATTTTTTAAGAAGATAGCTCCGCAAGGGGCATAAAGGATTTGGTGCCATGGCGATTCAGCCTAAAACACCGCGCAAGCGTGCGGTTAAAAAAGCATCGGCTAAAGCTGATGCTCCAGTTACTGAAATAACTGAAGAAAAAAAGACAACCCGTAAGAAGGCCGCAGCAATTCCGGTCCCTATTTTTCAAGCAGCACCTGAAAAGCCTGCTGCTAAGAAAGAAAGTGCAAGCAAGCCTGCAAAGAAGGCTGCTGCCAAGAATGAAAACGCTGAACCAAAAGAGGCTACAACCAAAGTTGCTAGCACCGAAGGCGCCGCATCTGATTCTGAAGAGCGCGGAAATCGTAATCGCCGTCGCCGTCGTGGTGGCCGTGGTCGTCGCAAGCCAGGTTCTGTCGATGCAACAAATACTGAAATTGGCGATGAAGATTCAACTGAAGACAGAGGCGAAGAAGATTCAGCAGAAGGCGCAACTTCAACCCGCCGCCGCCGCCGTCGACGTGCAACTGGCGAAGGTGTAACACCCGGAGAAACCATCGAAGAAGATGGTGTTATCACTGTCGTAAAGGTTCGCGAAAAGCGTGAACGACCAGAGCGTCCAGCACGCCTAGATCGTAATGATCGCAATAATCGCAACCGTCGGGATCGCAATGATCGTTACGACCGCAATGACCGTGGTGGACGTAGCGAATACCGCGAGCCATACCGCAAGCGCGGAACAATTATTACTGACGGAGAATTCTTAGCACGTCGCGAAAATGTTGATCGCGAGATGCTTGTTCGTCAGATTGCAGATCGCACCCAGATCGCCGTTATCGAAGATGGCGTCATGGTCGAACACTATGTGAACCGCAATAGCAATGTTTCCTACGTTGGAAACGTTTACCTAGGTCGCGTGCAGAACGTTCTACCTTCTATGGAAGCAGCTTTCGTTGATATCGGTAAGGGCCGCAACGCTGTTTTGTACGCAGGTGAGGTTAATTGGGATGCCGCAGGTATCTCTGAATCACAACCGCGCAAAATTGAAACGGTATTAAAGACTGGCCAGCCAGTATTAGTTCAAGTAACTAAGGATCCAATTGGCCAAAAAGGCGCACGTTTAACTAGCCAAATTTCACTACCTGGGCGACATGTTGTCTTTGTTCCTGGTGGCGGAATGTCTGGAATTTCAAAGCGTCTTCCTGAAGAAGAGCGCGCACGTTTGAAGTCGATTTTGAAGAACTTAATCCCTGAAGAATCTGGCGTCATTGTTCGCACAGCTGCTGAAGGTGTTAGTGAAGAAGATCTAACAAATGATGTTGCACGGCTAAAGGCGCAATGGGAAGACATTTATGCCAAGAGCCAGAATCCTAACTTCCACGCACCTGCTGCTTTGTACCAAGAGCCAGACTTAGCTGTTCGAGTTATCCGCGATATTTTCAACGAAGATTTCCGCAAACTAACCGTTCAGGGCGCAACTGCTTGGGATGAAGTCACAAGCTATCTAGGATTTATTGCACCAGAGTTAACTCAGAAAATTGAGAAGTACACCGGAAATGGCGACTTGTTTGCTGACTTCCGCGTTGAAGAACAACTTGCAAAGGCCTTTGATCGCAAGGTGTATCTACCTTCTGGTGGATCACTTGTTATCGACCGCACCGAAGCAATGGTTGTTATTGACGTTAATACCGGTAAGTTCATCGGTAAGGGTGGAAACTTGGAAGAGACAGTTACTAAGAACAACTTAGAAGCTGCAGAAGAAATTGCACGCCAACTTCGTTTGCGCGACTTAGGTGGAATCGTTGTTATCGACTTCATCGATATGATTCTTGAATCAAACCGTGAAGCGGTACTGCGTCGTCTAGTTGAATGCCTTGGACGCGATCGCACTAAGCACCAGGTCGCCGAAGTTACTTCGCTTGGCTTAGTTCAAATGACACGTAAGCGCGTTGGCCAAGGATTGATCGAAGCCTTCTCAACTACATGTGATTCATGTAGCGGACGCGGAATTCACATTCATATGGAACCTGTAAAGATGAAGGCTCCGATGCCTCAGCTAGACACACCTTCATCTCAGCATGAAGATGCCGATGAGAGCGATGCTACCGAGCACGAATTCCACGAATCATTGAATTCAGAGCCCGTGGCAGAAGCGCCAAAGGTCGAAGTTAAGGCCGGTGGGCGAAAGCGCCGCCGCGCATCATCCTCAGGAATCATTACCGCCTAATACGACCCCGATTTGAGCATCAGAGCTCAAATCGGTACCCTTACCCCTCAACCTAAAGTTCGGAGAATTACGCACGTGGCAAATATCAAGTCTCAGATCAAGCGCATCAAGACCAACGAGAAGGCACGCCTTCGCAACAAGTCTGTGAGCTCATCTATCAAGACCGCCGTCCGTAAGTTCCGCGATGCTGTCGCTGCAGGCGATTCAGCTGCGATCACAACCGAGCTTCGCGCCGCATCAAAGTCACTTGATGTTGCAGTGCAAAAGGGTGTTCTTCACAAGAACTCAGCAGCAAATAAGAAGTCTTCAATGGCTAAGGCAGCTGCCAAAGCCGGCGCACGTTAATCCTTTTACTAATTTAAAGCGAGGCTAGGTTCATGCCTGCAATTTCACTTGCTAAGGCGCCACAACCAGCAGCAACCAATCCGGCGCAGATTCGTAACTTCTGCATCATTGCCCACATTGATCACGGCAAATCAACCCTTGCCGATCGCATGTTGGGAATTACCGAAGTTGTAGAAGCTCGCAATATGCGCGCGCAGTATCTAGATCGTATGGATATCGAACGCGAACGTGGAATCACCATTAAATCCCAAGCAGTTCGTTTGCCGTGGCGTTCATCGTTAGATGGCCAGGAATACATCTTGAACATGATTGATACACCTGGGCACGTTGACTTTACTTACGAAGTATCGCGCTCGCTAGCAGCGTGCGAAGGTGCGGTTTTGCTCGTTGACTGCGCGCAAGGAATTGAAGCCCAGACGCTGGCAAACCTTTATCTAGCGATGGAAAACAATCTAACAATTATTCCGGTGCTTAATAAAATCGATCTGCCAAATGCGCAACCAGAAAAGTTTGCTGCAGAGCTTGCCAAGTTGATTGGCTGCCAACCAGAAGATTGCTTGCGAGTATCTGGAAAAACTGGTGATGGGGTTGCAGATTTATTGGATCAAATCGTTGCTCAGATTCCGGCACCAGTAGGCGATGCAAATGCTCCGGCACGTGCGTTGATCTTTGACTCTGTCTATGACTCATACCGCGGTGTTGTTACTTATGTGCGCGTGGTAGATGGACACTTAAACCCACGCGAACAAATTCAAATGTTTTCAACTGGCGTTCGCCATGAAGCCCTAGAAGTTGGCGTTATTTCACCAGAACCAATTGCATCAAAGGGGCTTGGCGTAGGCGAAGTAGGTTATTTAATTACAGGTGTAAAAGATGTTCGACAATCACGTGTTGGTGACACCATTACGACCTATAACAATCCAACTAAGACCGCATTGTCTGGCTATAAAGATCCAAAGCCAATGGTGTTCTCTGGTTTGTTCCCATTAGATGGTGCAGATTTTCCTATCCTTCGCGAAGCATTGGATAAGTTACAGCTAAACGATGCCGCACTTGTCTATGAGCCAGAAAGCTCTGCCGCTCTTGGTTTTGGTTTCCGTTGCGGTTTCCTTGGCTTGCTACACATGGAAATCGTGCGCGAGCGACTAGAGCGCGAACACAAACTGAACCTTATTTCGACCGCACCTAACGTTGTCTACAACGTAACCATGGATGATGGCAAAGAAGTTCGTGTTACTAATCCATCTGAATTTCCAGACGGAAAGGTCGCTGCAGTATTTGAACCAATTGTTAAATCAACGATCCTGGCTCCATCCGAATTTATTGGAACGATTATGGAACTTTGCCAAGATCGACGCGGAATCTTGCTCGGAATGGATTACATCTCTGAAGACCGCGTAGAGATTCGCTATGACCTGCCATTGGCTGAAATTGTTTTTGACTTCTTTGATCAGTTAAAGAGTCGTACCAAGGGTTATGCATCTTTGGATTATGAAGAAAAGGGCGACGCCGAAGGCAACCTGGTCAAGGTTGATATCTTGTTACAAGGTGAAGCTGTTGACGCATTTAGCGCAATTGTTCACCGCGACAAGGCGTACGCATATGGCGTGATGATGACCGGAAAATTGCGCGAACTGATTCCTCGTCAACAGTTCGAAGTACCTATTCAGGCGGCAATCGGTGCGCGCATCATTGCCCGCGAAAGCATTCGCGCGATCCGTAAAGATGTTTTGGCTAAATGTTACGGTGGCGATATTTCACGTAAGCGTAAGCTTCTAGAAAAGCAAAAAGAGGGTAAGAAGCGCATGAAGATGGTGGGACGCGTAGAAGTTCCGCAAGAAGCTTTCGTTGCAGCTCTTGCAACAGATGCCGATATCGAAAAGGTAAAGGCTGCTCGCAAAGCAGGGCAATGACGCTTTCCTTTTATGTCCACATCCCGTACTGCATCAAGCGGTGCGGTTACTGCGACTTCAATACCTACACTCCATCAGAGCTACAAGATGGTGCAACGTTAGAAATTGTTAGCAATGATTACATTGATGCGGTTTTGCGTGAACTAGATGCTGCTCCCACAGATGTTGTCCCAACAATATTTTTTGGCGGGGGTACGCCATCCTTGCTGCCAGCCGATGACTTAGGCCGGGTGATTGCAGCGGTTAAAGCACGCAATGGTTTAGCCGCTGATTGTGAAATCACCCTTGAAGCAAACCCAGATTCAGTCACGCAAGAGAAGTTGGCCAGATACCTTGAAGTTGGATTTAATCGAATTTCTTTTGGAATGCAATCCGCCAAGCCACATGTACTAGCTGCTCTTGATCGAACCCACAATCCAGCCAATGTTGAAAAAGCAATCACGATGGCTCGTGCTGCAGGTTTTCAATCAATTAGCGTGGATCTGATTTACGGAACACCAGGTGAAAGCCTAGAAGATTGGCGCGAAACCGTTCAGGCTGCGCTGTCATTGGATATCGATCACATCAGCGCTTATGCATTAATTGTTGAAACCGGAACCAAGTTAGCCGCACAAATCAAGCGCGGGGATCTAACTATGCCTAACGATGACTTGATGGCTGATATGTACTTATTGGTTGATCAAATGTGTGAGGCCAAGGGATTGACTTGGTATGAACTTTCAAATTGGTCAAAACCAGGACATCAATGTCGACACAACATCGCCTACTGGCAGAACAAAAATTGGTGGGGACTTGGGCCAGGTGCGCATTCCCACATTGACGCCCGACGTTTCTGGAACGTTAAACATCCAACTACCTATAAGCAAAAAGTTTTCGCTGGACAGTCACCAGTGTTAGACAGTGAACAGCTCACTAAAGAACAAATCAAAGATGAATCAATCTTGCTCGGAATCCGAATGCGCGAAGGTCTTGCATTAGAGCTGCTAGAACCCATGCAAATGGAGGTACTAGCGGTGTATCGGGAAAACGGCTTTGTCGAACTGCGTGATGATCGCGTTGTCTTGAGCCCTGCGGGGCGCTTGATCGCAGATCGAATCGTGCGAGAAATAACTATCTAGTACGCTTAGCGCAAATGTCATCACGTCGTCTTGAAATCCTCCGCGCAATTGTCGATGAGTACGTTGCGACCCAAGAACCTGTCGGCTCAAAATCAATTGCCGAACGCCACGGTTTGGGGATTTCACCTGCCACGATTCGCAATGAGATGGCGGTACTTGAAGACGAAGGTTTGATTATTCAGCCTCATACAAGTGCTGGCCGTATTCCAACTGATCTTGGTTACCGGGTTTTTGTGGACAAATTAGCAACTGTTAAACCGCTGTCTGCGGCAGAGCGTCGTGCGATTGAAACTTTTCTTGAAGGCTCTAATGACCTAGAAGAATTGCTAAAGAAGTCGGCTAAGTTATTGGCAGATATTACAAAGCAGGTTGCTGTTGTTACTTACCCAATTATTGGCGAGCAGCCAAGCCGCGACAAGTTGGCAATCTCTGGCACTGCCCACTTAGCACGATCAGGGGACAATATTGGCTTAACACTTTCACCAATCCTGGAAGCTCTCGAAGAACAAGTTGTTTTGCTCAGTTTGCTTAACGAGGTTCACCCAACTGTGCACGTTCGAATCGGTAGCGAGCAGACTGAAGCAAACCTGCAAGCAACTTCCTTAGTAACTGTTGGTTATGGCATGGAGTCAGCACAAATAGGCGCAGTTGGTGTTTTAGGACCTACCCGCATGGATTACGCAGGTTCAATCGCAGCAGTTGATGCAGTTGCTCGTTACGTTGGTCGCTTTATTAATGAAGGTGCATAAGTGACTGATCATTACCAAACTTTAGGAGTTACCAAAGGTGCAACCGCTGATGAGATTAAAAAGGCGTATCGCAAACTTGCCCGCGAACTGCACCCTGACGTAAATCCTGATCCTGCGACCCAAGAAAAGTTTAAGGAAGTCACCGAGGCTTATGATGTTTTGAGCGATCCACAAAAGCGTCAGAGCTATGACATGGGTGGTAGTGGATTTGGTGGTGCCAACTTTGGTGGCGGATTCAGCGACATCATGGATGCATTCTTTGGTGGTGGTGGGTCTCGTGGTCCACGACCACGTACACGTGCAGGTCAGGATTCACTTATTCGCATTCAAGTTGATCTCAACGAAGCATGCTTTGGAACAGAACGCGAAATTACCGTTGATTCTGCAGTTGTTTGTCCCAAGTGCACCGGCACGGGTTGCCAAGACGGCGATCATCCAGAAATGTGTTTAGTGTGCAAAGGACGCGGTGAAACACAACAAGTAGTGCGTTCAGTTATTGGCCAAGTAATGACTTCGCGCCCATGTAATACATGTAATGGATACGGAAGCGTGATCAAGAGTCCTTGCCGTGAATGTGCTGGCGAAGGTCGCGTGCGTAGTCGCCAAACAATTGATGTAAAGATTCCTGCCGGTGTAGAAACTGGAAACAGAATTCAAATGTCTGGCCGCGGAGAAGTTGGTGCTGGCGGTGGACCTGCCGGAGATCTCTACGTAGAAATCGTTGAAGAACCTCACCAGTACTTTGTTCGTGAAGGTGACACTTTGCACATGCAGCTAGATATCAGCATGGTGGCAGCATCACTTGGCACTACAGTCACCGTTGAATCACTTGATGGCCCAATTGATGTAAATGTTAAGGCGGGAACACAAAGCGGAACACCTGTTGTTATCAAGGGTAAAGGAATGACCCGTTTGCGTCGCGGTGATCGTGGAGATTTGATCGTACACATCGAAGTTAACACACCAACAAAATTGAGCAAAGAAGAAGAATCACTGCTTCGTAAATTCGCTGAAATTCGTGGTGAAAAATCAAGTGATGCTCACGTCAAGGGACAAGATGGTTCGATCTTTGGCAAGATCAAGGGAGTGTTTAACAAGTAATGTTCACACTCTTTTTCGTAGAGGATCTACCTACGACAGTGGGCGCACATTATGAATTTGCTAATGAGGATGCCAACCATGCAATTCGTGTTTTGCGAATGCAACCTGGTGCCGAATTCATGCTTAGCGATGGTGAAGGCACGTGGTCTCAAGTAAAGGCCATCGAAGTTTCCAAGAAATCTATGCAGGTACAAGTGCTTGATTCTGGGTACCAAGAAGCATTAGCAACAACGATCACAGTTGTGCAGGCTCTTCCTAAGGGTGATCGCGCGAAAGAGGCAATTGAGCTTTTAACTGAATCCGGTGTTGATCGAATTGTTCCGTGGGTAGCCAGCCGCAGTATTGGAAAAGGCACCGATAAGTTTGCAATCACAGCACGTGAAGCCAGTAAACAATCTCGCCGCTTTAGAATCCCAGAAGTCACAGAAATTGCAACAACATCACAAATTTGTGAAGCAATTAAGTTAAGCGATTTAGCAATTGTTTTCCACGAAAGTGCAACCCAAAAACTGTCGGATCAAGTTTCTTCGCATAACGTGCAAACCCTTTTGATCATTATTGGACCCGAAGGTGGAATCACTGATGAAGAGCTTGCTGCCTTTGAAGCAGCTGGTGCAAAGGTTGCTTTGATGGGTCGCCCAATTTTGCGTTCGGCGCACGCTGGTATCGCAGCGGTTTCGGCAGTTTCTGCGCTTTTGAAGGTATGGTAATTACGTGGCTTTAGATCCCAACTGCATCTTCTGTAAAATTATTGAAGGTGAAATCCCGGCAGACATCGTTCTGCGCAATGAAAACGTTGTTGGATTTAATGACATAAATCCGCAAGCACCAACCCATGTTCTGTTGATTCCAACACTTCACACTGAAAACGCTGCAGGGGTTGCGCGCAATAGCGCGACTATAACCGCAGACCTTTTCTTGGCCGCAGATCAGATCGCCAAAGAGCGGGGACTAAACGGCTACCGAACTGTCTTTAACACCGGCGAAGACGCTGGCCAAACGGTTTTCCACGCTCACCTGCACCTTTTGGGCGGGCGTCCGATGGCATGGCCACCCGGTTAAAGATAGATTTATCCTTATATGGAGCGAACGCTAATCACCGTACCTACCGCCATTCCAATGGTTGCTGTTGTTGGTCCGCATGATGACAATCTACGAACAATCGAAGCGGCTTTCCCTTCGGTCAATATCACCGTTCGTGGAAATGAAATTACTTTACGTGGCCCACATGCCGATTGCGCCAAGTTAGAAAATCTTTTCAATGAGCTAATGGTTGTTATTCGCAGCGGCAACATTTTAAATGTAGACGCCGTTACCCGCGCCATCGAAATGCTAGAACATGAACCAATTGATCACCCAGCAGAAGTTATGTCTCTTAATATTGTTAGCAACCGTGGACGAACAATTCGCCCAAAGACTGCAAACCAAAAGCGCTACGTTGATGCAATTGAAGATCACACAATTACTTTTGGAATTGGCCCAGCTGGTACCGGTAAGACATACCTTGCGATGGCGATGGCAGTTGCTGCACTAAATGCGAAGAAGATCAACAGAATTATCTTGACCCGTCCTGCAGTTGAAGCAGGGGAGCACCTTGGTTTCTTGCCAGGAACTCTTAGCGAAAAGATTGATCCATACCTGCGCCCATTGTTTGATGCGCTGCATGACATGATCGATATCGATTCAATTCCACGTCTTATGCAGTCAGGTGTTATCGAAGTTGCGCCTCTTGCTTATATGCGCGGTCGTACGCTGAACGATGCTTTTGTAATTTTAGATGAAGCCCAAAACACCACACCCGAACAGATGAAGATGTTCTTAACCCGTCTTGGCTTTGGTTCAAAGATGGTTGTTACAGGAGATGTAACTCAGATCGATCTACCTAATGGTCAAAATTCCGGTCTGCGCGTGATTCGAGATATCTTGAAAGATATTGATGACATCGCATTCCTGGAATTAACCGCCGAAGATGTTGTACGCCACCGCTTGATTGGCGACATCGTTAGGGCTTATGACAAATTTGATGAACAACGACAAGCATTGCGTCCGATTCGGAAATAAATGACAATTGAAGTTACTAATACTTCAGGCCAGCTAGTTCCAACCGCTGAAATGACCTCCCTGATGACACATGCAATGACTGCGTTGGATCTAAATCCTGACTGCGATTTAAACATCGCTTTTGTGGAAGATGATTACATGACCGAGCTTCACATCAAATGGATGGATGAGCCGGGAACAACCGATGTTTTGTCATTTCCCATGGATATGCCTGAAGAACCAGGTGAAGCGGTAACTCTTGGGGACATTGTGATTAGCCCAGTTGTTGCCGCAGCTCAGGCTTTAACTCAAGGACATTCAACTGAACACGAGATTTATATCTTGGCTACACATGGCTTGCTTCACATTATTGGTTACGACCATGCTGATAAAATCGAAGAAAAAGTAATGTTTGAACTACAGGAAAAAATAGTCACCGACTGGGAAAAGAGATCATGAGTCCGATAGCAATAGTTAGCATCATTCTTCTGCTTGTATTTGCAGGGTTTCTTGCCGCGAGCGAATCAGCACTTACTTCAATTTCACGTGTGGTGATTGATGAACTAGAAGGCAAGCGCGGGGGAGCCCTGCTGCGTAAATACAGCGCCCAACCTGCTCGCTACCTAAACGTAATTCTGCTTGTTCGCAAGCTCTGCGAATTCACCGCAACAGTATTGCTGGCTGTTATTTTGCTCCGTAATTACTCATCAGCCCAAGCAATGGCGTTGACCGTTGCAATCATGGTTGTGCTTTCATATGTTGTCGTAGGTGTTGGACCTCGCACACTTGGTAAGCAACAGCCTCACAAATACGCGCGCTACGGAATCATCGTGGCTTACGGGATGGCGTTCTTGTTAGGACCTGTTACAAAGATTTTGATTTCTGTTGGAAATGCTTTGACGCCGGGTAAAGGTTTTCGCTCTGGTCCGTTTACATCTGAAGCCGAACTTCGCGACTTAGTAGATCAGGCTCACGAACGTGGCTTAGTGGAATCTGATGAACACGAAATGATTCACTCGGTATTTGAGCTAGGTGACACGCTTGTTCGTGAACTTATGGTTCCTCGCACCGACATGGTGTGGGTAGAAAAAGACAAGAGTTTGCGTCAAGGTTTATCCCTGGCGCTGCGAAGCGGATATTCACGTATTCCAGTTATTGGCGACAGCATCGATAACATCGTAGGAATTGTCTATGTAAAGGATCTTGCAAAGCGCGCCCTGGATCATCACGAGGCCGAACAAAGCGAAACAATTGAACAGCACATGCGACCAGCTAACTTTGTTCCGGAAATTAAGATGGCCGATGATTTGCTCAAAGAAATGCAGAAGAACCAGATTCACCTTGCAATTGTTGTCGATGAATACGGCGGAACCGCTGGAATCATCACTATCGAAGACATCATCGAAGAAATCGTGGGTGAAATTGAAGATGAGTTTGATGATGCAGAAGAAGAGTTCGTCTGGCTTTCAGAAGACAAAGCTCGCGCCAGAGCATCACTACATATTGAAGATTTAGCGGATGAGCTAAAGATTGATATTGAAAAAAGTGATTATGAAGATATCGACAGTGTCGGTGGATTAATGGCGCAAAAATTGGGCCGAGTTCCAATCGCTGGTTCGACTATTTCTTGGGAAGGTTGGGCAATTACTTCAGAGCGCCCACAAGGCCGCCG
>Ga0082207_1000475_pt1 | contig 22869 bp, 20 predicted proteins | sample LakMenEpi10Aug09_FD_71540 | JGI IMG/M metagenome (GOLD analysis project Ga0082207, IMG submission 71540)
GTTGCTGCATTTTTGCTTGGCATCGGGAAGTGCATGAAATTCCGTGCAAGTGATCGGTGCGAGCGGCAAGTTCATCGAGAGCTTGAGTTAGATCCTCATGGAATCCATTGGTGGGAATTAAGCCTCTTGAGATCGCTTGAATCCCTTCCTGGGCTCTGGTGAAACCTTCGACAAGTTTCTTGGCAAGTTCCCGATAGGAGTCCAGTTTCTCTTTCGGGATCGAGTTTCTATCGTTCTGAAGTCTGTTAAGTAGGGCTTGAGAGATCAAACCAAGTCCCACGAGTTCTTGCTCGATTCCATCGTGGAGATCTTGCCCGAGCCTTCTGTGGACATCGTCGATGATTTCAAGTACTTCGTTTGCGTTTCCATTGAGTGTGGTCATCGGTTGGCCTCGTATATATGCATTTCTTTAGGTGGGAAATCTCACTGGAGTTCGTGCTGGTGCTCGAAAACCGCCATGTTCATCTACTGAAACTATTGAATGTACGTTGGTTCAATGGGGCGATCGGCTCATTCTAATTACAGCCATACGCCTAACGAAATCTTGTGCTCGATTTGTAATCTTCAGGCGGCTAGGAGTCTGTAAGTCACTGGTGGTTCCCACCATCTTGGACTCAGGATATTCGCGATACAAGCATGTCGCTGGTTTTGCCACAATCACCCTGTAGCGATCGAGCTTGCGAATGCGTTGTTTACAAACTCGATGCGCTTGGTGAATTTCTCTATTCCTTAATGGAGTGTAAAAATGCGATTGCTGATTGCCGATTCCGATCCAACTTTGACGGAACTCTACGAATCCTATTTTTCGGATAAAGGGTACCAGGTCGTCACTGCAAGCAATGGTTTGCAGTGTCTCCGTTCGATCCGAGAGGAATTGCCAGATGTACTCGTACTGGAACATAAACTCCCCTGGGGTGGCGCCGACGGTGTGCTGGCATGTCTCCGGCAAGACTACCCTTTTGCGAGTCCAGAAGTCATTTTGCTCACGAACCAAAGGGATCCGCAATATTCGATCGGTGGCGAGATTCCCGAGGTCGATGGTTATCTCCGCAAACCTTTTTTGATGCGTGATCTAGCCAGAGTTATTCAACGCGTCAGATCCCAACAAAGGGCAGCGGCTCAATAAATAAGTTCGATGGCTTAACTCTTTTGATGCATGGGTCTGCGAGGTGATTTGTGATGGATGTTATTCGGCTTTCAGATTTAATGGCTTTGATGCAAGCAAGCCATGGACCATGTGTGACCATCATGATGGGCACCCATGTAACCGGTCCGGATCAAGAGCAAGATGCTCTGGCACTTAGAAATCTCGCAGATCGTGCACAGGACACTTTGGCAACGGGCTGGTTGCGGGCATCCCAAGCCCGCGACTGGCTCGAGCCAGTTCGCAATTGTTCAAGCGATCCAGACTTTTGGGAGAAAAGAAATTTAGGCTTGGCTCTATTCCTCGACAGCAAATCCTTGAAACGCTTTCGCGTTCCGATCCCACTCGAGGAATTGGTCTTGGTCAATCATCGCTTTTTCATCAAACCCCTTCTTAGACTCGTATCTGGAAACCAGCGATTCCTAATCTTGTCAGTCAGTCAGCATCACATCTGCCTTTACGAAGCGTCAGAATTCCAAATCGAACTTGTCGCTACACCGAATCTTCCGCAGCGAATCCAGGAGACGCTGAATATTGAAGGTGAAGATCGTGGCCAACAGCGCCATATGGCAAATCGGTGGGGAAAGGGTAAACAGACCTCTGTATTCCACGGGCAGGGTGGTGCGAAGGAAACCCATAAATCAGAACTGAGTCTTTTCTTCAAACAAATCGATGATGCGCTTGCTCCAATCCTCCGCAACCATCATTTACCGATGATTCTCGCTGGGGTCGATTATCTCTTGCCGATCCTGCGCAAGGCGCTCAGTTATCCCCACATTCTAGAGAGTGAGGTCGTTGGAAATTGGGATTACTCATCGCAATCCCAACTCCATCAAAAGGCTTGGCCAATCGCACGACCGCACTTGCTCACGCAACAGACACAAGTGGCCGAGAGGATTCGGGATTTAACACATTCAGATCGAGCTACCTGCGATCCTCAAACCGCAATCAAAGCAGCTTGCGAAGGTCGTGTAGACACTTTGCTAGTCGATATCGCTGAACATCATTGGGGGCGATGCGATCAATTCGGACAAGTCTATTGCACTCACGAACACCCACAGCCCGGCGACGATGATCTCCTGGATCACGCCGCTGCTCAGACCATGCTCCATGGCGGAAAAGTGATTGCAGTGGACGCACTCGATATGCCTACGGGCGCGCCGATCGCTGCACTACTTCGGTATTGAATCGGGATTCGTTGCAAAGGCAATAGCGGATTACACCATATGCGGTCGAGGGAATTCATCGATTCAATCGGGCAACCATCGAATCAATAATTGAAAGAGTTCAAGCGACGATGGTACGTCGCCAATGTTATACGAAATGGGTTTGTGTCCTGGTTGATGGTAAAGGGGATAGTTATGGCTGGATTATTAAGCACGACAAAACGAGCATTGCCTGCACCTTGGTTTAGTCGAGGACCGTTGTCCGTGTTCCGCGATATGGAAGAGCTCATGGAGAGATTTTGGGAGGAAGACGGCGAAGGCTTAAAAGCCAGGATGCTCGCGCCACCCTTGGACATGAGCGAAACAGAAAAAACGATCAGCCTGCGATTCGATCTTCCAGGTGTATCCCCCAAGGAGATCGATGTGCAAGTCAGCGGAAATCAGTTGACCATCAGCGGTGAGCGCAAGGAAGAGCGCGAAGAGAAAGGGGAGACCTACCACCGAGTCGAACGACGCGCTGGGCGATTCTCACGATCGATCTTGCTCCCTTGCGACGTTCAGGAAGACAAAGTTGACGCGAAGTACCAAGACGGTGTCCTGAAAATCACCTTGCCCAAGACGGCTGAGGCGACAACACGGCACATCGAGATCAAAACCTAACAGCACAGTTTCCACCCCTCGGTGGTCTTGCGACTCGCACCTCTTGGCACAGGTAAGCGAAATGCTCCTTGCTCAGGACAAGCGGTCGCAAGACCACCTTCTTTTTGTTTCTTTTTCTATAGGAAAGTCGGATTTATAACGATGAAAACAAGACTCTTTTTGACTTTGGCTGCGACTTGGTGGACCACCATTTCACCATCAGTGACGCTGGCGGCCGTTACGAGTGTCTTCGGTACCGGTTCCAATCAATTCACGATGGTCTTTGAGACGGTCGGCAATCCCGGAAATGCCGCCCATAACAGCGGAGTTCCCAATCCTGCGGGATCCGTCGGGTATAACTTCTTGATGGGTAAGTACGAAGTTAGCCGTGACATGGTCAACAAATTCAATGCATCGCAACACTTGAGTATCAATCTGCAAGACATGACGGCTTACGGGGGCAATTCCCCTAACAAGCCCGCCACTGGGGTGACTTGGAACGAAGCAGCGCGGTTCGTCAACTGGCTCAATACCAGTTCGGGTGGCTTTGCCGCTTACCGGTACCCAAACGGAAATGTCAATGACAACATTCAGTTGTGGGATCCTATCGCGAATCCAGCAGACTACGATCCCAATAATCCATTCCGAAGTCGAAGGGCCAAGTACTTTTTGCCAAACTACAACGAATGGTACAAGGCAGCCTACTACGATCCGAATAAGAATGGCGGTGGAGGTTATTGGTTGTATCCGACTCAAAGCCAGACAGAACCAACAGCAGTCAATGGTGGAAATTCGCCAAACACAGCCGTCTACACCACAGTTAGTATGTCCCAGGTAGGTCCCGCCGACGTCACCAATGCCGGAGGCCTCAGCGCCTACAACATCATGGGGATGGGTGGGAACGCCTATGAGTGGCAAGAGTCGGCGTTTGACTTAGTTAACGATGACCCAAGCGAACAACGCTCGTTCCGTGGAGGTGATTGGTCCAGTACCCACCATTTTCTTCGAAATGTCAACTGGTCGTCGATTGAACCATCGAACTTCGACTACAACATCGGCTTTCGCGTCGGTGGCTACGCAGATGACCCCCCGAAAGTTCCCGAGCCTAGCTCAATGGCGATGGTACTCCTGGGAGTCAGTGGCTATCTTGCACGCCGATGGCGTCGCAAATAGGACTTGCTTGTTCGTGCATGAGCCGACGCAAACTTGATTTCGTCGTACTCGTACTCGTACTCAGCGAAGCGGTACTCGTACTCGAAGGGACATGTTGGGATGTAGTTGGCATACGGGCCAAATACCGAGGCTCCAACTTCCTTAAAAACTGATCGACCTGAATCGATTCAAGCTTTTTCGAGTACGAGTACGAGTACGAGTACCGCTACGCTGAGTACGAAAAAGCCGAGCTTTTATCCACTAAAGTTCCTGAAGAACCCAATTTAGCGATGCTCCTGAAGCTCGGTATAGAACATCGCTCCGGTATTGATGTTGCGATCTTCGAGGAATTCAATGTGCTTCTTAACGGCAGGGTTTTTGGCGATCTGAGGCAAGACCCAGACCCATAATAGCCCCAGCATCAAACATCCTGCGATCAGCTTCAACCATGCCATAAGAAACGCCAGTGTTCACTTGGCTAGAAACGCCTTGATCTTGTCCGCATACAAAACGCCAAACATGATATAAGCCATGATGAGGGACAAAATCATGCTCCAGGATTGGCCAAGCAAATACAGCAAAAGAGGCTTACCCTCTTTAAGGTACTTACCAAGCTCCCAGAAATTGGTTTCTAACCCCAAGGCGACGAACGCCAAGCAAAATAGCCAACTGCGAAGTGGAGCAACCGAGTCCTTGGTGACCGTATCGATTGCCTCAGAACTCACTCCTAATTCCGGTAAAAGGAACGAAAACGCCAAGGATGCTGCCAAGAACCCAAGCACGAATTTGGGGAATCTCCTCCAAATTTCACCGATACCGATGCGATTCCCTCCGGGTTGATCCCCAAAACGAATCGACCAGTATCCTGCCACTGCAAATGCAATGACCCCGATAAGAACATTTTGGATAACCTTGACCGTCGTTGCAATCAGGCCAGCATCTTCATTATCCAGGATCTGCCCCGCAGCGGCTACCGCACCGGTCGAATCGATGGTTCCACCAATCCAAGCCGCCCCGACGTTTTTATCCATTCCGCTCCATAGGACAAAGTTCGGTTGGATGACCATCATCAAAGAGGTAAACAGCAACGAGATACCAATCGCATAGGATATCTCTTCCCGCTTTGCTCTGCAGGCAGCACCGGTGGCGATGGCTGCAGAAACGCCACAGACAGACATGTCTGCCGAGATCACCATGTTCAAACTCGGTGACTCCATCTTGAGAACTCGTTGCCCAAACCAATAGGTAGTGATCAAGACCACAGGGGTGACGATCCAGGATGTGAGAATACCAGGGACGCCTAAGGCCAGGAGTTTTCCGAAAAGCACCTCGGCTCCGAGCAAAATCAGACCCAGTTTGATGATCGTATCTCCGATCAACATAGGCCGGATCAATCGAGGAACACCGATCGTATTGCTGATGAGCAACCCCAAGAGCAAAGCCCAAAGAACATATTCTAAATTGAAGTGCTTGACGACCTGCTGGTTGGCCATGACGAAGGCCAGCGTCGCTAGTGCACAAAGCACCGCATATCCAACCCAGTATTCCCGAGCGCGCATCCCTTTGAACAATGCGATGGGTACTAGGAGAATCCCAAGGATCGACCAAGTGAACAACAAGGCTGGAAAATGCTGATAAGGCTTCTTCTTGCCATCGGCAGGCTTATCAAGCATGACCGATTCGAGCGGATTGCTGCTCCAAGACTCTAGCTTGGCTATCTTTCCCTTGAGCAAATTGACCGGCTTGGGTTTTCCCTCCTGCGATGGTTCTATCGGGGGTTGAATCATCCAAGTGCAAGCAAGGAGGATCAAAGCGCCCAAGGGGATAACTAGCCAGTCTTCATGGCGAAACACCGATCGCAACCAAGAACCCATTAAATCTTCGCTCCAGCACCTTTGGTGAACGCCATGAACGCCGACTCAAGGTTAATCTCCTCGGCAGCAAACTTATTAAACGGTATCCCTTGATTGGCCAGCAGCATGCTGATGGACGAATAATCCTGAGCGTCAGGTTTGAGTACCACTTTCAAACTGGCCCCATCAACGGCGACTTGCTCGACGATCGGCAAGGGAGATATCGTATCGATGGCTTTGGCCGCATCCTGAGGTTTGACCAAGTCGATGAGGATCGTCGTGTTTGGGCTAACGCGTTTGATGATGGAAGCAACATCGTCGTTTGCGATCATTTTACCTGAGTCGATGATGCCCACCTTATTGCACACATCAGCCAGTTCCGGAAGGATATGACTGCTGACAATGATCGTTTTGCCCATGGCCCCTAGGCGTCTCATCAAGGCTCTCATCTCGATCCGTGCGCGAGGATCCAAGCCGCTAAGGGGCTCATCCAAGAGCAAGACGGCAGGATCGTGCAGGAGGGTTCGGGCAAGTCCGAGTCGTTGGGTCTGTCCTCGCGAAAGGGTGTTTGCATAAGCATCTCGCTTGAAATCCAAGTCGACAATATCGAGCATCTCGTTGCAGCGTTTGCGCCTGGCTTGAGGCCCGATTCGATAAGCTGCAGCAAAGAATTCCAAGTATTCGATCACGGTCATGTCGTCGTAGACGCCAAAAAAGTCTGGCATGAAACCAACGAGTCTTCGGATCTCCTTCGGATGGGTATAGATGGAGTAATTGCAAACATAAGCCTCCCCCTCGGTGGGCTCTAGCAGTGTTGCGATAATTCGCATCGTCGTGGTTTTGCCGGCACCGTTTGGACCGATGAAACCAAACAAATCACCTTGGCCGAGATCCAGATCGATATCCCGGATCGCATACATGTCGTCGTACTTCTTGGTCAACTTGCTGGTCTTAATCACAATCCTGCTCCGAGGTCTATCGCATCGAGCTTATGGTCAATTGGTGGGGCCGTCTTTGAGCAATGTCAGTGATCGGTTTGCGTTCTGGACATTCAAGAACAAACGGACCACCGCAAGTCGTTTGCCTTGAATCGCATTTTGCTGCACACCGTCGCGTTGAAGGTTCCACTTGCTGGCCGGTTCGGGCAGCCTAGCAAATAGGATCGCCCGGTCTAGCTTAAGCAATTCAGAGCAATCCAAACTTGCCAAATAGCGATGTTCAAGCCCTGTATAAGCCGTACCACCTGCGGAACGGAAAAAGGACATCAGTTCCGATAAGCGTTCTAAGTTATCTGTGTCCAAGGGATTCCACGCGACTCCTTGCTCCTGCCCTGCAACGAATGCCTTTCGCTGCAAACGACGCATGATGTCTTTGGGAATCGAGGTCGAAATCGGAACACGTTCACCTGGACGAATTCGACCCGGAATGCTGTAGGCTCGTCCAGAAAAATAGAGCACTCCGTCGAGCAAGTCGACGTTCAGCGGATTGGCAAAGGATCCCTGGAGCAAGTCGTCTTTGCCAGAAACAGTCGAAAGCCCATTGGACTGATCTGGGAATTGGATCTGTTCGATCCACGCGTACTCGAGTGCCTTGGTTCCCGCTGTGGGAATCCCCAAGCCATTGATGAAGCTACCTGGAGTGAAGCCTCGAATGCTGTAGTCTGGTAAACCTAATTGGCTTGTAACACTCGATTCAAAACCACCTATACCTTTGCCAGGTTGGCCAAACCAATCCAATCGATTGGATTCTCGAAACACCGAAGCATCGGATTGATAATTCAGCGAGCGATGAAAGGAATTAAAATCAAAGCGTCCGCTCTTGCCCCCATAGCAATGTGCAAATCCCCGTGCATGCAACTGCTGTGTTTGATCGTCTATGTCGATCAGTTCCATCGTGTTGATCGAAGGCTCTCGAGGCTTCCAAGCTCGAAACAGCATGCCGCTGATGGTAATAGCTGCCAAGGAGCATAGCGACAAGGTCCACCAAGTCAGCCGTGGCCGACGTAAGTACTTGACCGTAAAAAAATAGTCCAAGGGTCCGATCAAAAGCGCCAAGAGACCTGCGATCAGGACTAAATGCCCAAGGTTTCCAAGCTGCAGGTTCGGGAACCGATCAAGCATGGCATTGAGTTGCCCGGACATGTCCTCGTACGGCAAAAACACACTTCGAGAAGGCTTGTTCTCGGATCTCTCCCAACAGTCCTTCATCAGGTACTTCAAAAGCGATGGGCGAGTCTCCCATTCCGATAGCTGAGGCGAGTCGATCTCGGTACCCAACCAAATCACGCTTCCTGTTCCATAAGCCCAACGCGCAATCAAAGGCAATCGTACCCGTGTTGCTGTCACTCCTAAAACTTCGAGTTTCCCAGAGGTCATCTTCAAAATCGAAGCATCGAGCATTTCCAATCGATCTTGGGAGCCAAGAAGCGACTCGATCGGCCCTGGTTCACAATCGCTGGCAGATCCAATCAATGCCCCTGGAAGGATCTCTTCGAACTCCGAGTATTTCGCCAGGGTCGGACCACCCTTGCCCCAGGTAAGAATCAGTTGCCCCCCGAAGATCAACCAATCGCGTAGGGCTCTGCGCTGAGACTCTGAGACACTTGCGTTAATTTCAGGATTCGATGAGGAGAAAACAATGGCATCGACTCCACTGTAGCCAACGATGCTCGGTGGAATCTCAAGGCAACTAGTCAACTCCGAAACCCGTAACTCATCGCTTCGACCATTGGCTGATTTCAACAATCCTTGATCCAGATCCAATCGACTCGTTCCGATTCCAACGACCCACGGAGCGGTCGCAGAGAGTGCCTCTCCTCGTTGATCATCCGACAAAACATGCACCAACGAGGTTTTACCTTCGATGTAAGCAACGATCCGAATCGGACGATCTGCGCGACCGTGTTTTGCGTAGGCATCGACCACCGCAGGGGAACCAGGTGCGGCCTGAAACGACCAGCCAGGATCCGAATAGGTTACCCCGTTTCCGTCCCCATCGACCGTCTGGATTTCAAGCGTGCCGGTCAACTCTCTGGCCGCTTGGATCTCGATGCGATGCCAAGTTGGAAATCCAACCTTCCATCGACCATCGAGCCCTGATCGCACTTTGAATGTTATCGCATCGGACTGGCCCGACGAAGTTTCTTGGGCAATGCCATAAACAGACGATACGACTGAGAGGATTACCCCAAGGATAACCCTCTGAATCCTAGGCAACATACGAGTCGAACCTTGGTTGCAACTCGTGGGTTTCAGGCAGGAGGAAACAAGCATTGAGCTTTGCGAATTCATCGACTAATCGAGTCGCTTGACCCGTAGATTCCTGAAGTAGACTTTGCTACCTGGATCGTGTGCTTGAAGGGCAAAGGTTCCCTCGTCGATCTTACGGGTGAAGTCCGCACCGGCTTTTTGGTCATCAGGTTCAATGTATTCGACCATGGTTTTTCCATTGACCTTCAGTGTCACTTTCTTGCCTTGCACGATGATTTCCTGTGTGTACCACTCGTTGTCCTTGGCCGCTGGCTCCAAGACATCCTTCACACCGTAAAGACTGCTGGTCTTGCGAGGATCCGAGTTGTAAGAGAGATTCACTTGGCATTCAAAGCCATACTTTGGCCATCCGGAATCTTGGTACTTGGTGTGGAAGTAAATCCCAGCGTTGCTGTTTGTTTCGGTCTTGACCTCAGCCTTGAAGTGAAAATTCTTGTAAGGCTTATCGTTGCCGACATAGAACAAGTGGGAACGCTCTCCTTTGCATACTAAATTGCCATCCTCGACTTTCCAACTTCCAGGATTCTCATTGACTTTCCAACCATTCATGGTCTTGCCATCAAAGAGGCTTACAAATCCCGCTTCGGTTTCCTGCTTAGTCGCATCTTGGGCGAATCCCATGCTAGCGCTAAATGCAAAAGCCATCGCCAGGACTCCGGCAAAAGCCGAACCAACCCAGCCCGATCCCAACCCACCATAGACACTTCGTAACATCGCCATTTGGCCTTTCTTACAAAAACCACATTAAAAATCCAATAGGCAGGTCTTGTGCAAACCTTTCCCCGGCATCCGCTGATTATAACCGAAATCCATTCTAGAAAGTACGCTTCCTGCAAGTGGATCTCGGAGAGTTCGAAGCAACCTTAGGCTTTATCCAACAAAAAAGGCATCCTCAAAAAACCGAGGACGCCTTGAGAATTTCGTTGTTTCGCAAATGGGTTGGGTACGAACCCTAAACGAGACGTTTCACCCAATAGAATCCCTCAAGAACCCTTAGGTTCTGAGGTTACTTACCCTTTACGTCGCCGCCTGGGAGCAAGCCATCCTTGATGCGTTGCCCAAAGGTCTTGTCGGAGCCTTCGGCTTTCTTGTCCTCGATTTTCTTGAGGATTTCGGCGACTTGCTTGCGAGTCCCCTCAAGATCTTCCTTGAACTTTGCTGGTGGGAAGTTCTTCTTGGTCAAACCCTCGTGTTCAAGAACGTCGCCGTAGGGGTTGTGCTTCTTTTTGTTCTCTCCGTCGATGTGACAGACGTTGCATTTGGCTTCGACGGCGAGCTTCTTGAACCCGTCATTCGTGCTCTTATCAACATAAACCGATGCCCAAGCTTCACTGAACTCCTTGATGGCAAAGGCGTTGGGGGATGCCACCGAAGCAACCAATGCCACAGCCAAATACACGATCACTTTCTTCATCGAATTGTCTCTCCAGAAGTGGGGGGCGGGGGTCAAGCGTCGCGACATCGCTCCAAAACGATAGGTCTCTAACATCACACTCGACCCCCTTGATTTAACTCCCAATCCTATCGGATGTCAAACCGGTATGGACCAAGCTCGGTGAACTATCGCTCAGATGATCCAAAAACCATCGCTCTAAACCGCATAGTATAAAGATTCAGCAGGGCTCGACTGCCAGCTTCAAGGGCCAGGACGAGAATGTAGAAAAACTTATGTCGCGATCGGTGCCCAAGCTAGTAGCTTCCCGCAGGAAACGGTAACGTCGTTCTGCCCCAATAGTTTGGGGCATTGGAGGATACACCCATGGGGTTGTTTGCAACTCTCGGTGCACCATAACTCGATGGCGAGGGCGGCACGGCTCCCGGTGGATAGCCTGTGTAAGGATAACCGCCAGAGACCATGGAAGCTTGACCGCCTGTTGTTCCAAAGGCATTTGTCGGAAACAAAGCTCCTTGCCAAGCATACCAAGCCGCACTTGGATTGGCTCCATAGGGATTGGCCGCGTAAGGATTCGCCGCATAAGGATTCGCCGCATAAGGGTTGGCCGCGTACGCATTGGGCGGGTAAGCATTGGGCGGGTAAGCATTGGGCGGGTAAGGATTGGGCGGGTAAGGATTGGGTGGGTAAGGATTAGGCGGATAGGGGTTACTCGCATAGGTGGGTTGCGGATATCCAGCTTGCGGATAGCCACCTTGTGGATAGCCGTTGTAGCTGTAGCTGGGTTGACCAGCAGGAGCTGGTGGGTAAGCGAAAGGCATCGTCGGAGGTCCGCTTGAAGGTGGAATCGGAGTTCCAGTGCCCGCATAGACCGGAGGTGAACTAGGCACGCTCGTCTGCGATGCAATCGGCACGATAGGAGCCGTGGCTGCTTGACGCGCCGTGTACTGAGGTGCACTTGCAGGCGGTGGCGGTGCCATCACGACCGGAGTATTCCAAGTAGCATTCGAGGCGGTGTAGCCATAGACGGGAGAGCCGTAAGTCGGCTGAGTTGGATAATCGATCGAGCGTGTGGGATATCTCGCGGTGGTTCTACTGGCTTGTGCGAGCATCGCCGTATCCTGAATCAAATTGCTGGTCGCTACACCAGGAGTACCGCTAGCTGACAAAGGTCGATCGACGAAGCGTTGCCGTTGCTCGCTGGCATTGACCAAAACCGGAACCATCCGACTGACTTCCCGCTCCTCGTATTTTTGATAAGCGGTCATTTGAGTTGTTTGAACGTTGCGAGGCTGGTACTGGACGATCGGAACGTACTCGACGATTTGCTGTGGCGGAGCGAAGGGATTCGCACTGGGAACAGATCGAGGACGCAGTTGATAAGAGACGATCGGATCGTATTGGGTGGTTGTCGTTTGCTTGGGCTCCTGCACCCAAGTCGGAACCCAAACCTTGTCCTTGACATCCCGGTACTCGTATTTGGGCACCGTGACAGTTTCGGACACGACGTACCTGCCCCAAGGTTGACCGGTGTACATATCTAGAAAGGTCATCACGGGAGCCGAACTTTGAAACTGATCGACCGACGGCACTTGCGGCGTTCCAGGAGCCTGGGCAATGGCAAGTGAAGGAATATAGACTAGAATCGCTAGCATCATGAACGATGCAAAAACGAGCCAATACAGTTTTCCAGAATGGATCTTGGGCGTCATACGCTGCCCCAACTCAGGTAACACATTATCGTTGGCCTCGCCTGATCTACTCAGCCAACTTGCGGACCGACACGTGCAGGCCCCTATTCTCAATAAGATCGGTCGTACAATTTCAGCGATTCCAACGCAAGGTCTAGTTTCCCAAGACGGACGCTGGTTCTATGCGATCGAACAAGGAATCCCATGTCTATTGCCCGACGAAGCCATCGAGCTTGAGCCAAAAGCAAGTCCAGGAAATCGATAAAAAAGAATTGCTAGTATTCCCATGACGGATATAAAAAGTCCACAACTGCTGTATCTCAAAGGGGCTTTGATGCTCCTAACAGGGATACTGGCAAGCGTACTTCTGATTGCTCAAAACCCATCGCTTCAGAGCATCGCTTTGTTGATGATCGCGATCTGGGGATTTTGCCGCGCCTACTACTTTGCTTTCTACGTGATCGAACACTATATCGATCCGGGGTACAGATTCGCGGGACTTACAGACTTTCTGCGCTACTTGCTGGGAAAACGCGAGTCGGGTTGCCAAAGGCAGAAAAAGCACCCAAGCCGATTCGCGCCTGGGTTGGTAGAGACATCGCGCGACGGAGAGTCTGAGACTGGGCTAGAGCGTGCAAACCCTTGAAAATACTGCGTAAAAACGCCAACAGGCCCGACGTTTTGAGGCGTCGGCCTGTTGGTATAACCGGAGGGTCGAACTGAGTTCGATACCCTTATTCAGTTGAGTGAGCCGAACTTTTTTCAAACCGCTCGCGAGATCGCAATGTTTTTGCGACATCCTTCGTAAGTTGTTATCCAGCAGCATGTTGCGGCGAGGTCCATTAATGCGTCTCAAATCGAAATCACATAACCCGAAAAGTCACTTAGGTCGCTCAGCCGACATTCGACTTCTGAGAGGTTATATGATTGGAGATATGCTGCACTAGCCTGCCGCCGAATCGGACTTGAGACCAAGTCCCTTGAGTCGTTCATCAAATCCAACTTGGGTCCACCGTTCACGGAATTGGCGACGATACTGCGGCGGTAACTGGGATGCAGTCAAACCGATCGTGTTCAGAATCTCTTCGAGCGAAATGCCTTGGTCGCCCCGATGCAGATTTCCAAGCACTCGATAGACGATCTTGTCTGCTGATGAAATAAGGAAGTCGCTCTTCGCGTCAAACAAGTATGCGAGAGATTCAGCTTCGCCATCGTCCAGAACCCCGAGATAGGAATCGTCGAAACGAGATCGAAAAGCCTCAACCTTCAACGCTTCGACACTGAATAGGGTGATAGCTTTTGATAGGATGGCTGGCTCCAAGTCAATTCGCGTCCCGTTGGCGTCATCAAACCTCACTTCGCGTTGAGCTACGATTTCCGACAGATGGATATCGCATTGATCAACCACCTGTTGCCAGCGACCGAGCTCATGAAGTTGGATGACCACGCACGCGTCAAGAATCAATAACTTCAATCTCGACACGGCTTTCCTCCTGCCAGAACTTCTCAGCTCGTTCGTCGAGCAGCTTCATTGCCTCTTTGCGTGAGATCCCCATGTACTCGGCGAACTTACCAGTTCCCATGAGACCCTTGTCCATCGCCTCAATCGCCAACGCCTCGAATCTTAATGGCCTTCGTGAAGGGGGATCGTTGGTTCGCGTCTCCCAATAGCTTGATCTACCTTTGATCTGCTCTGTGAGCTTCTCCGCATCCTCTCGCTTAACGATACCAGCCGACTTCATTTGCCAAACCACTGCCTGCACCGATACTGCGAATTGGCGTGCTATGTTAAAAAGATCTTCGAAGTCTAGCGTTTTCTTTTCCCGTAGTTGTTTGGAAACAGCAGTCTTCAATGCTTCAGCTGGAAGTAGCAAGTGGCCCGCAAAACAATTGGCTAGCTGCTCCTCTCGCGTTGACGAAGTAGCCGCACTGTTCGAACCAGGAACCCGAAATACCTTCCAGGTCAACAAGTGGAACAACTCATGGGCGAGATCGAAATTTCGTCGCCAACTTACATTTCTCGAATTCAGTAAGACTGCCGCTCCAAATCGATCGGACAGAGAACAAGCTGCTGTGCCAGAGGGCTCGAAGTCGAGGAAGAAGATCTTGACGCCGATAACATCCTCGAGGACTCGCAATAGAATCTGGCCAGGGCGTTCCCCGAGGGCGTATCGATTACGAAATGTGTGGGCCAAAGCTTCTGCTTTGGCGAATGTAAAGCTATCGGCGGAACTAGTGGCGAATTCAAACTGTGGCGGTTCGGGATTGCCGCAAAGTTGTTCTAACCGATGAAATTGCTCTGCTAGTTGAATCAGCTGCACCCGAACGGATGACGCGGAGCCATCGGCCGGACATTCTCGCCAAAGCACGATCTCGGGTTCAGGCTCTCCTTGCTGAAAAAAGAAATCAGGGCTTCTCCGCAGCTCCTGTGCTATTTGGGCCAACTGCAGTGCAGAGGGGTCCCTGGAATCATTTTCGAATTCAGAAAGGGACGAAATCCCGATATTTGTGGCCTCGGAAAGCTGCTTCTGGGTCAAACCCGCAGCTTCCCTGGCGTAACGCAATCTACCGCCAAAACTCATTTTTTGCTCCTCGTTGTTCTGCTATCGAGAAGTCTAGGTGCAATAATGGCAATTTTCAAGACGAGCCTGTTCGTTATTCCAGAACCGTCGGTTCTGATGAGCTGTAAAGTAGGTTTTGCTGGCTTTTCGATAGGGCGACACTAGTCTGCCGATGATTTTTGGGGTGGAAACGCCGCTTCAGGGGCTCTGGCCCAGCTGTTGAACTCGCGTTTGATCGCGAGGGCGAAGTCTCGGTTCTCAAAGCAGACTTCGCTGAAGGTGATCGACTTTCCAGCCTCGTTGCGATTGCGTATCCTGGGATAGCCCAGGACTAGCGGACACCATCGCATTGATTTTATGCGGCTTTTTGGGCGATGTTTTTTCGCTCAAATTCTTCAGGTGACAGGTAGTTGAGCGTTTGGTGTAGCGGATTCCAGCATCGTGCGCATTGGCAAAAAATACTTAGACGCCATTTGTTTCTTGCAACAGAACATCGACCATGCTGTTTTGGTTCAGCGTGAAATGGAGTGCTGTCAGAGTCGTGCTGATCGTAAATGGTTGACGGTACTTTAGTCCTTCATGAGCCGGGTCACGGCCAAGCATTGGCTGACATTACCTTCAAATGTTGCGGCATCGATCCTATTTGCGAACTCAAGCAATACGGATTGTCCGTAAACCGAAAAATAGTCCGACAAGTCCGACGCTTCGCACAACGCTCTACGACGCGTTGGATTGAGAAACTCTCGCGATTGGGCGGCATCTCCGCGGACGATAAATTTCCCGTCGAATTCCGGATCATCTTTAAAATCCACATGAAACGAGACGTCGCCCCAGCTCGCAGTCCAAATGGATTTCGTGCTCGGTGTGCGTTTTTTGATCACGATCTGCGGTGCCGAAATGCTGGGGTTTATCCCGAGATAATACTGCAAATAACATCCTTTACTGACGTGATACTCCATAACGGCGATGCGCATCGACTCGCTAGCCGCAACGCAAACGGCGGTAATATTGATCTTAAAACTAAACGTCGGCAGGTGGTGATAGAAATAGGAAATTAACTTATCGTCTAATTTACTCAACACATCAAACCCCAATGGTTCGACAAATCCAACCAGTTCGTTCCTCCGCTTCTTGTTTCCAGATGCCCTTGCCAGGAACAGCAACGTAAAAAAACAATGCGATGGGTGCGATGAATGCGATCATTATTTCCAAGAGCTCATTCCTCAAGAAGTATCGAAAATGGATTTGCGATCGCACCGCTCATTCGCTGGAAACTTGTTTGTAGGCAGTACAGGTTGATGGTCTCAGCCTTCTATGCCAACCCGCAGTCTATCGTAGGCGAACAGGAGCCTCAAGGGGATTTTCCACGGTTGAAATTTGCAGGATAGATCTTTGAGCCGCTAAGGGCTTCTTAAGAGGGTTGGGATAGAGTTCAGGACGCACCTTAAATACACTCCCAAGCAGGCCCTGCAGACAGAAGAAACCGATTAAGCCGGTGTACGCCACGTCCTCGGATATGTTGATAAAGCTCTATGTCTTGCGTTTCTGGGGGTTCCTTTCCCCTGCAATGGTACCATCATCCACGGAAACACCGGAAGGACCTAGAAATTTATCTTCGAAACAGGCGATGACACACTCGCGAGAAGCCTCCCGGTTTATCGGTTATCAGCTCGCGAAGCCTCGAAAAATATCGTTTTGATGCACGGCATTGCGAAAGTCCTCGAAATCAATGTTCACAAACCGTCAAAGCGAATCAGAGCGGTTACAAACCTAATCAACTGTGAGCTTACCTATTTCATGCGGCCATACGCAAAGGGGTTCTAATACCAAGCTACATTCTCAGAGCACCATCGAGCCGCAGGACCGTTCCATTGAGCATCGAGTTCTCAAAAACAGTTTGAACCAGAGCTGCAAACTCCTCGGGCAACCCAAAACGTTTTGGAAAAACGCTCGCATCGAGCAACGGCCCTCGAACTTTGTCCGATGCTGCTTGCATCATCGGCGTGTCAAAAACGCCCGGTGCGATGCTCACAACACGGATCCCAAGCCTCCCGAATTCGCGCGCCATCGGTAAGGTCATGGCCGCCACGGCCCCCTTGGATGCCGAATAAGCACACTGGCCAACTTGGCCATCAAAAGCCGCAATCGAGGATGTCATGACGATCACTCCCCGCTCAGAGTCTGGTTCCTGGGGCGTGGAATTGCCGATGGCTTGTGCTGCAAAACGGACAACATTAAAAGTCCCTACGAGGTTCACGTCAATGACCTTGCGAAACGCATCTAAGGATGCCAATGCGTCTTTGCCCAAGACTCGCTCAGCGTGCAAGATCCCCGCACAGCATACGGCTCCCGAAAGCCCTCCGAACTTTTCGATACCGCGCATAACAATCGATTGCACCGAAGCTTCCTCGGTCACGTCTCCTTGAGCATGCCAGTAGCGAGCCTGCCACAGACTGGGGCCTGACCATGTGCTGAGCCAACTCGGCTCGGCAGTTCGATCCAAACCGACGACGTTTGCACCTTGTTCCAAGAGCCGCTGCGCGCAAGCCGCCCCTAAGCCAGAGCTGCTCCCGGTGACCAGTATGGTTTTGCCGGCAATGTTCATCTTTGATAAACTCCCAAGTGTGTTCGGGAACTAGTGAAACGCGATGGAATTTATAAGCGGAGCAGCGCAAGCTACCCGGTTTAAGGTCAAAACGCGTCTTACCGGACGGCTCGCGCCGTTCCACTTTGAAAGACGACTCACCGGGCAGCTTGCGCCGCGCGCATAATTCAACAGGCTCTTAGGCCAACGACCAACCGTTGCGTGGCTCACGCTCGATGAATTCGGTTGCCTCCGGGCAATTGGTTGCACGGAGCGCCACAGGATCCCACTGGAGCTTTTTCCCGGCACGGTAAGCGACATTGCCCAAATGGTTGGCGATCGTCAGGAGTCCCGCATAGTCGAAAGGACTCGATGTAGGCGTTCCGTTTCGGATCGCTTCGAGCCACTCCCGCTGCTGACCAGGAGATTCTCGCAAGAATGGCTTCGGGCCTTGGTACCCCTTGAACTTGTCCTCAGGTAGCAACACATGCTTGCCGTAATCGCTTAAAAGCATCCCGTTCTTACCAATAAACAGAATGCCACTATCCCAAGTCGGAATCGCTTTGTCTTTCCATAGCTGAGGTTTGTCGGCACCTTGATACCATGTGACCTTGCACGCAGGCATGTCTTGCCGAGGCCCATACTCGTAGACAGCGGTCATCGATGCGGGTGCAATCTCTTTATGCACCGGAGGGCCGAACGATTCAATCGTCAGTGGGTTATCGAGCTTCAATGCCCAAAAGGGCAAGTCGTTGAAGTGGCTCCCGAGATCCGACATCGTACCGTTGGCAAAATCCCACCATCGGTACCACTTCGGACCAGGTAGGTACACGTCGTGGTAAGGTCGCATCGGGGCAGGACCAACCCAAAGATCCCAGTCGATCTCCTTGGGTATCGGTTTGCTCTCCGAGGGGCGATCCGTCACATAGACGATATCGCCATTCTTCTTAGCATCCTCTTGGCTCTGTAGCCCCCATGCTCTCGATGTCCAAACATGGGCCTCACTGACCGGACCGATGGCTCCGGATTGAATCAGTTCCACCACTCGGCGGTAATTGGCCCCTGCATGGATTTGGGTTCCCATTTGCGTTGGCACGTTGGCTTTGGCCGACTCGACCATGATCCTGCGTGCCTCTTGGACGTTGTAGGTAAGCGGTTTTTCGCAGTAGACCGGTTTCTTTTGCTGCAAGGCCGGTAAGGTCGCAAAGGCATGCGTGTGTTCGGTCGAAGAGACGACCACCGCATCGATTCCGTTGAGGTCGTCAAGGAGTCGTCGAAAATCTCCAAACCGCTTGGCCTCCGTATGTCGCTGGCCAACCCCATCGAGTGTGTTGCGATTGACATCACAAATCGCACCGACTCGAACGCCACCGGCAGAAGTCATTTCCTGCAAATTTCCAGCACCACGTCCTCCAACGCCGACAAACGCCAAATTCAGAGTGTCATTTGGACTATAAGCTTTCACGAGCTTCGGTGTGCAAGCCACCCCGGCAAGCAACGTTGCCGATTGCAATAGCTTACGACGATCGATCTGCTGACTCTGATTGATCTTACTTGTGGTCATCGCAGGAGAGTCTCCTTAAGAGGAATAATGCGGTCTGTTGGCCCCGCCGGGGCACTCAAGTCTACACGATTGCACGGGTCAAAGAAACACTACACCCGAGCCGCTTGCTACTTGCGATAAACGCTAATCGATCCGCGTTTGGGAAAACTATCGAGAGATTCTGCTAGCCGATAGCCGTGCTGATCAAGCAGTTGCTGGGTCTGGCTGCTGGTCTGGTTGACCACTACCCAACTCGGAGACTTTTGTGACAACGCTTCTTCTAGATCCTTTGGATCTTCGCAGAAATCCAAGGCTTGTTTCGAATAAAAAACCATGCTCGGTCGAAACATCCCGACGACCGCTGGCTCCTGGCCAACAGACATCGCGCCCGAGGGCGAGAGGTGCTCAATAGCGATTTTCTGGGGAGTCTGAAACCGGTCGATACCAGGAATGATGACCTGCCACAGCAAGCTTACCCAAGCCACTCCAAGGCCGATCATCACGTAGAGTCCAGACTCGCTGCGCTGAAATCTCTGCAACGCTAAACCTAATAACCCCGATGCGAAAAGTAAAACCCCAAGCCATGAAAAACTCATGAGACAAGCGAGCATCTTCGGATCGATCTGAAGCTTATCGAACCAAGGCTCCCCCAGTCGAGTTGCCAGTGTCAGCATTATCCCACCAACAATCAATCCCGAGAGAATCATGAAGACCCAACCTGCTTGACTCCATATAAAACCGATCCGATCGGACTCGCTTGTCTTGTACTCAAACCACCCTGAAAAGTAGCTTGCAATCCCTAACGCGACCGCTGGATATGCTGGAATGATGTAATTCGGAAGCTTGGTACTGGCCAAGGAGAATACTCCGAAATAGAAGAACAACCAAACAAGCATTACGGCCCATGCCAAGCGATTGGTGCTGTGTCGGACTTGTTTCCATGCATGCAAGCCGATGGGAATCGCAAACGAAGTCCAAGGAAAGAAACCGATCAAGGTAGCTACGACGTAGTAGTAGATAGGGCCACTGTGGTTGTCCATGGGCTTAGAGAACCGCTCGATGTGTTGCACACCAAAAAATTCGCTAAAAAACGCTCCGTCGGTTCGATCATGAACAAGCCAAAACCACGGTGCGGCGACCAACAATAGCACGACCGCTCCTGCGAAGGGTCGCATCGACAAGGTTGCCCGATAAAAACGCTGGAACGATAGCAACTTGCCCCAATCCCTGCTTTGTCCACAGATCCAAGGCCATCCTAAAGTCAGCGTACCTAGAATCGCAATCGGAAACGCAAAACCTATCGGGCCCTTCGATAGAACCGCCAGAGCGATCGATAGATAGATCGATATCCAAGTGCTCCACGCAGTGACTGGAAAGTTCATCGTTATTTGCGGGTCACCTTGCTCATTGGCTTTTGCATCACGAACCCAAAGTGTGATTGCCAGTAGGATGAAAAAACCCAAGTGCACGTCGGCCGTGGCAGAACGAGACACCACCGTAAACATCAGGCTCGACACCAATACCAATGCTCCGATCAATCCCGCTTTACGATCGATAAGCATTCGCCCAAGACTGTAGGTAAGCAGGACCATCCCCGTGCCGAAGAATGCCGAAGCCCATCGCGCGGCAAATTCACATACCCCGAAAATTTGGAATCCAACGAGCATTCCCCAATACATCATTGGCGGTTTGTGAGCAAACAACTCTTGATTGAAGGTCGGTACGACCCAGTCTTGCCGGTCGAACATCTCTCGCGCGACGCTCGCATAATACCCTTCGTCCTGATCCCAAAGACGAGTTCTCCCAAGCCCCAGCCACAAAACTATTCCGCAGGTGATCAAAAGCCATGCGCAATCCCAGACAATTTCAGATCGGGATTTGGAATCGGATAGATGCAATGATGCCATGCAGAGGGCTCAGCCTACTTTCCTTGGGCTCGATGGCAAAGCGATCGGTCCATAGACTCTCGGCTCGATTCGAATCGGCGAAGTTCCGTCGGTTGCGTCCAACCACAAGGCCCGAGGTTGATCGGGCGATTGATCCACATTGCAAACCTCGCTGACCACATACAGCGGGCGATGCTTGGACTCCTCAAAAACCCTGCCGACATAGTCGCCTAAAAGCCCCAAGGCGCACATCTGCATTCCACTGAGCCCAAACATCAACGAGATCCAAGCAAGAGTCGTTGTCGAAGTCCAACCCGCCAAGATTCCTAGGATGCAAAGACAAGCAGCACTCAGGGAAACCAATAGCATGGTCGCCCCGAGGTACGAACTGGCCTTCAGTGGCACGGGTGACGAGGATGAAATCGCAGTCCAAGCCAATTTGATTAATTTCGAAACCGGATACTTCGTCTGCCCGGCTGCACGGGCCGGACGATGGAATGGCAATATCGCCTCCTTGAGTCCAAGCCAAGCGACGACTCCTCGCATGAATCGATGCTGCTCACGAAACGCGCACAAGGCATCCGCGGCGCGGCGCGTATACATTCGAAAATCACCGACCTCGGCCGGTATGCGTTTGTCGATACCCAACCGCATGACTTGATAAAAGGCAGTGGAGCTCCAACGCTTAAAAATCGACTCGCCATCGCGGCCTGTGCGTCTGCAGGATACCACGTCATAGCCTTCATGGATTTTATCGAGCATCGGTGCGAGCATCTCCGGCGGATCCTGCATGTCGCAGTCCATCACAACGATGATGTCACCTGAGGCACAGTCAAGTCCCGCTGTGATCGCGGCCTGCTGTCCAAAATTACGACTGAAACTCACCAGCTTGATCCGACTGTCGATTTCGGCTCTCTGTCGTATGACTTGATCCGAACCATCGGTGCTACCATCGTTTACCAAAATGATCTCGTAGTTGTCCGAGAGCTTTGCCAACACCTTAGGCAACGCATCGAACAAATACGGAAGAACTTCGCATTCGTTGTAGACGGGCGATACGACAGTTATCTTCACGATCAAAGCTCCGGATCGAGTAACGCCGAGGTTGCCTGGCCAATCCGAGCTAGCCCTCACGCATCATCGGGGAGATAGCGAAAATAGAGGAATTGCGTCAAGACCAACTCTCAAAAGGCCTCGTCGCCAAAAAGCATGGGCTGGAATGCTTGCTTTTCTCTATCCATCGGATTCGCAAGGCTTTGCTTGCTCATGCAGTGCCTAAGAATCGTACCGGCCATGGCAGACCCGGACTCCAAGGCTCGCTCGACCCCCGAGGATCTGCCCAGCCTCCCGAACGTCGCAGTACCGCAGGCCCAATCCCCACAGGCCCAATCCCCACAGGCCCCGGCGAGCAACTCGGGATCCCAAAGTACAGAAGGTTCATTGCTGGATCCTTCAGGCAAGCAACCAGCCTGAGCGTATCGCCATCGATGACCTTGAAGAGTGATTAGACCAGGAATATCCTCGAAACCCAAATCGACTAGGGCTTGCATGAGCCTCTGCGCTGCATCCTGTGGACTATTTTCGATGTTCGCAGCAGTCCAACGGTCGTTGGCATGGAGGATCCAAGCCTCGGGCAATCCAGAGCCGTTGTTCGAAGGGGTTTGATTCGCTCGGCTGGTTTCACGGCTGATCCAATCGAGAATTGGATGATCCTCAAAACAGATCGCATCCCAAGGGATTTCCCAGGACTTGTCAAATTCGACGATCGCAGCCCAAGCCGGTCGCATGGTGCACTCGGCCGCCTTCGACTTCCAATGGCACCCAGGATCGATCATCAAGGCCGCTTGGGGGCCAGGAACCGCCAGTACGACGCAATCAAACGGGTCGGATCGCAAGATAGAAACACTCGTTTCCTGCGAACCTGTCTTTCCGCTGAGCACCCATCCTGTTTGGTGCTTCTCGACTTGTTCGATCGTCGTTTGGTAGCG
>Ga0082207_1000476_pt1 | contig 22869 bp, 24 predicted proteins | sample LakMenEpi10Aug09_FD_71540 | JGI IMG/M metagenome (GOLD analysis project Ga0082207, IMG submission 71540)
AAGTTTAACTCTGGTAATATTGTCGTCGTTCATTCTTATTGGCTCTCCTTGCTGAAATAATACGATATCTGCCGTTTCTTTTGGTATAGACAACAAATAAAACTACTTGATTAACTATACCGATTACTTGGATTCTAGGTTCATTATAATCACGTTTATCTTCTCTTTCCAGACGGTTGGGGTCTAGAAAAATATTTTTTGCATCTTCAAAATCAATTTTATGCTTGATCAAGTTTGAAGCCGCTTTATTGTTGTCCCATTCTATCTCCATTTTATCGAGATTTTATATCTAGTTAATAATATTTTGGATTATACATGATCGCGTTTTTAAACATGAATCAACAAGATAACGGCGATCGCACTTTCAACAGACAAATTAATCGCACTTTCAAAAGCCAAAATGATCGCAATATTAAAGTTTAATCAAAAAGATAACGGCGATCGCACTCATTTTAGCCTCGTGATCGCCATTCCCGAAAAATTGACTCTCCCAAAATGATCGCACTGCTTTCCCATCCCAAGGAGCGATCGCACTTTCAGCAGTCAAAGTAATCGCAGTTTCAAAAGCCAAAATGAACGCAGTTTCAAGTTTTAATCAACAAGATGACAGCGATCGCACGGTTAAGTTAATTGTTAAAATTGTAAATGTAACCTTATATGAGTAGCTATTTAGTTTGTGAAGAATTGACGAGCTGCGAAATTGTAACAATTTTATAACCTTTTTTAGATAAGACTGGTAAAACCCTTTGCAGTGTAATTGCTGTATTTTTTCCCCAATCGCCACCATCATGTAGAACGATTATTGAGCCAGGAGAGATATTAGACAAAATCTGTGTAGACGCAAATTCACTAGAAATAATCAAAGTATCATAAGGAAAAATGGAACCTAAAGCAACTTCGTAATTATGTTTATTTGCTATTTTTATCATATTTTTGTTATACCATCCAGATGCTGGTCGTAACCACCTAACGCTAGCAAACTTAGACAAAACATCATTGGCTTTAAGCAAACATTGTTCAAATTCTAAAGATGTTAGCCGAATACTAGCCCTATCATCCGTCAGGTGATTACCTAATTCGTGTTTTTTACTTATCATTTCTTTGATTATAGATTCATTTCCTTTAATTTTACTGCTAATGACAAAGAATGTTGCATATGCTTCATAACGTTCTAAAATTGACAGTATGTCCATTGTTGTTATGTTATCGGGCCCGTCATCAATACTAAGTGCAATTATCTTCTCTCTGGTCTTAATAAAATACAAAACACCAGGAATCATAACTTGAGCAATAGACAATATAAATCTAGGTTGAAAAAATAACACTAAAGCAATTACTAGTACCAACAAAATCAAAAAAAAGGTATTGATAATCATATTCATTGGCTACTTTATTCTCAACATTTTTCCTTTACATTATTTATTCCATCTAAAATAATGACATCATTTGACCTCTGCCAATTTTGGCAGTGATACCTGATCCAATTCCACATTACCCACCTTTTCTTCGGCTATAAAATAATTAGCTATTAGCTTATGAATGTCATCTTCTCCTGCAACATATTTTAACATACAATGTTTTAAATAGAACTCTTGCAAATTAATTATATGTTATAATGATGGGTTAACTAATTTTCCCCAAAAAATTAGTTAATCAGTACATTCGTCCTGAATGAAAACTTGAAGTTTAACTTTTAACTCAAAACTCTTTAGAGCTGCTTTAATTTGGTTATCAAAACCTCTTTATTTAAGCGGCACAAACTATCTCAATTATAAAAATTGAGAATAAATTCTCCTTGACTTGATTAATCTTTAGGCAACTTTTAAGAAGCTGCTATACCTATCCCTAACTCACAGTTATAAATAGCCGCCAACAAGTTAACTCTTAAACTATATCTTCGACGACGATTCCGATATTTACAGGATAAGATTTTAAAGATTTTGAGTTTCCTATTTATATGTTCAATGATAATCCTTTCTTTGGCTAAAGCCTTGTTATACTCTTTTTCTAACTCTGTTAATTTTCTATTTTTCGATTTCTTTTTCGGTGTATAACTATTACTATGGTATGCAGCTATTCCCTGATAACCACTGTCTTCTATGCTGGTAGTTAAAGGATGAAAACGAACTCGACTTTTTTTAAATAAACTAAAATCATGACCTCTACCTTTCCCACAAAAGACACAGATAATTTCCTCTGTATTTTGATCAGCTACTAATTGGGATTTTAAAGTATGATAACCTCTTTTACCCGAAAAAAAATCTTTCTGTTTCTTTTGGGGGCGTTCAATGGGAGTTTCCGTTACATCCATTACCGTTATGACCGGTATCTCTGCTTGATTGAGTAAAGCTTTTTTTCCTTTTAAACGGAAGTTTCCCGATTGTAAAAGCATTTTTTCCGTCTTATTTACAATCCGACATATAGTTGATTCTGATAGTTCCCAGCTTGTACCAATGTGAAAATATGTTCTATATTCTCGCCAATATTCTAACGTTACTAAAACTTGTTCTTCTATAGATAGTTTAGGTTTCGGTCCCCTTTTAGATGGTGAATTAGAGTCGGCTTCAACACTTTTTACTGATTCTACCATCTTTCTATATGTTTGTTTATACACACCGAAACGGCGTTTGAATTGTTCATCTGATAAGTTTTGATAATCCATAATTTTGCTAATAAACATAGCAAAATTATAGATGATTTCCTGACCTAAGATCACATTTTATTCTTTTTTCCACTTCAATCTAAGAATTGAGAAAAAAGCAAAACCTTATATTATACCATAAAAAAATTATGCAAGAGGTCTTATCTTGAGAAAGGTGTTAAAAATCCCCCTCTTAACAGTGTTTATCTCCCTTGTCACCGTCGGTATTATCGGGGTGGGTTATTTGTTTAACCTGTTAGGAATTTGAGCCTATCCCTTCGGTGAGAAAAATAATAAGGGGAACCACAGTTGATGAAGAATATCTTCATTAATCCGACGCACTGCTAACCATTCCAACATATTAGAACGATGGGAAGTGGCTACAGCGATCGCACTGATATCATTTTCTTCTGCTGCCGTCAAAACTTCTAATACAGGTGTTCCTTGTCGCACTTCGCTCTGTAGTTGCAAACCGAGTTTTTCTAGTCGCACTTGCACCGATTCTAATTGCTGACGGGCATCATTTAAGCGACATTCGGTGACACCGGGATCGCGACTGATATTTTCCACTACCCGGAGGAGAAGACATTGCTCAAAAGAGCCGGGGGATCGAGTTTGAGCGTATTTTTCTATCTGTTCAATTAGATAAATCGCGTCGGAACTGCCATCGTAGGGAATTAATAAATGTTCCCAGAGATGTTGACAGCGCAGGGCCAATTCATCGCGAGTATAAACTGATAATAATTGCGGTCGGAAAATCAGCAGCGGAATATCGGTAATACCTGCGATCGCTAAACTGGTACTACCGAATAATTTTTCTTGGACAGCACCGCGCATGGGATTTCCCATCAAAATCACGTCAATAGAGTGATTAGCGAGGACTTCCCGCACGGCATCCACGGGACGACGGTTAGAGATTTCGACAATAACTGTCATACCGTCGGGAATATTTGCTAAAGCTGGGGCTAATTTTTCTTTGGCCGCGTCAATTTTCGCTTGATCTACGGCAGCGAGGGTGGGTTGTTCCCAAACCGGAATACTGTGGAGGAAGATAACTTGTTTTAAGCCGCTTAGGGCTAAGTGTGGCACACAATGGACAAGACGATGGAGACCATCGAAAAGATCTGTACAGATCAAAGCGCGCTCGAACATAAATTAACCCCTTGCAATTCGGTTATTCTTCCCTAAGAATAGCTAAAAAGGTGAAGAAATGCGCCCCGCATCCCTAGCTCGTTTCCGGAGAAACCCAGCCGGAGAAAGAGGTCGCCCGCAGGGGTGAAATGAGTTATTGGGGAGCCCAGGGATTAGAATCTAGACCCCACTGGTGTTTGAGAAAAGCTTTGTACATATTTTCTCTGACCATCATTTGTTCGTAGAGCTTGATCAGGAAATCCTGCGCTTGCTCCTGACTCATTTTTTCTACCTGAGTCTGAAAAGAACGAATGTTGAACTGTTGTTCTAAGGAAAGTTCGATCGGTTGAGACATGGTGTTCCTCCTTGATGAAGGCAGTGGTTGATAACAAGCGAGATCGGTGATTGGTAGCACCTTTTTTAACTAATGTAACAAATACTTGACAAAGTGTCAATGTATCTGTAGAGAGGGTTTTGCTTTTTCCCTCCCGTTAGCTAGGATACCCTGCCGCCAAAAGGAAAGAAGCATATAATGATACATTTAGCAAGAGTTTTAATAAAATTTTGCTTACTGTGAACAAATACTTAAGTAGTTATACTTATTTTTTTCCATGGCAGCCCGGAGCGAGAGAAAATATTTGACAAATTGTGTAAACATTCTGTAATAATCGAAGAGAGCGACATAAATCGGGTAAGTTGAATGATTAGCCCTGTTAACAGCTAAAAAACGTAACCCCTAGATTCCGTACCTCTCGTTGAAATCGTTAAGGATAGTCGAAATTGACGGCCACAGCCGCTATCGTGCAGAAACTACAAGCTTATCGCTGGGAAACATCCTCCTTAGCTCTGTTTGCCTTAAAAAAATCAGCATACAGGCACGGAATGTCGCACAAGTTTTTACATCAACCTATACTTGGAGGAATCCATCATGTCCGTTCGTCTATACGTTGGTAATTTGCCCAAAGAATCCGTCGAGCGCGAAAAATTACAGGCGCTTTTTGCCGATGAAGGGGATACGATTACCACTAAAGTCATCAAAGATCGCAAAACTGGCAAATGTCGCGGTTTTGCCTTCGTTACCGTCCCTAGCGATGAACTAGCTGACCAGTTTATCGAAAAATACAACGGTCAATCCTTCATGGAAAACCCGATCAAAATCGAGAAAGCTCTCCCCCGCAGCAAGGGAGGTAAAGAAGAAGGGGAAGAAGCAGAAGGCACAGAGGCAAGCGTAGAAACCCCAGAAAAAGTCGAAAGACCGACTCCGAAACCGACGACGGCAGCACCGCGCAAATCCAGTGGCGGCGGCAGCGGCAAAAAACGCAAGGCTGAACGGGGTGGCAGTAGTACCCCGAAAGTTACCGGCGATGGTGACGCTTTACAGCCAGATCCCCGTTGGGCCAATGAATTGGCTAAACTCAAGGAAATGTTAGCAGCTCAGGCCACTAATCCCTAATTCCATTGACAAGAGGGCAACGGATAGCCGATAACTAAGAGGTTCAAAATATCGCTTTTAGGAATGTGCATCATGACAGCAATCGATCCGGTCATTCTCATGAAACAGGAGGTCGGTAAAGCGGCCGCTAATCTAGTTCAATCTAATTCGGTCGTGGGATTGGGAACTGGTTCAACGACGGCCTACGCGATCGAATATCTGGGCGCTAGACTGCAAAGCGGGGAAATCAGCAATATTGTCGGGGTTCCTACTTCTTTTCAAGCGCAAGTTTTGGCTAGGAAGTACGGAATTCCCCTCACTACCCTCGATGTCATCGAAAAGATGGATATCGCTATCGATGGGGCCGATGAGGTGGATCCCCAGAAAAATCTGATTAAAGGCGGCGGTGCTGCCCATACTCAGGAGAAAATTGTCGATAGTCTCGCCGATATTTTCGTCGTGGTAGTGGATGGCAATAAGCTGGTGGATAAGTTGGGATCGACTTTTCTTTTGCCGGTGGAAGTGTTACCCATGGCCATGACTCCGGTGATGCGAAAATTGGAGGCACTCGGTGGTAAACCTTCCCTGCGCATGGGAGTGAAAAAAGCTGGCCCCGTGGTGACAGATCAAGGCAATTTAGTTATCGATGTTAAATTTGATAGTATCGATGATCCGGCTGATTTGGAAAGAACTATTAATAATATGCCGGGGGTTTTAGAAAATGGTTTATTTGTCGGGGTTGCTGATCTGATTCTCGTCGGTGAAATTATCGACGGTAAGCCGGTAGTCCGCGAGATTAGGTAGGCTTAACTATTCTTAATCTAACAGTGAAACAGGCCGCAGGCCTGTTTTGTTATTATGGGTATATACAGACAAAGAGCAAAATAAGCTAGGTTTTACTGGACACATCGTTAGTGAGAATCGGGTCAATCAGAATTCCCTCAAGCTGGGGAAGGGAGTTGATATCAGGATGACTACATCTAATCCCATTCTAGCCAAACTATTGGCCATCTTATTCGGTTTAGTCTTTGCGACACTTAGTATCCCTATGATTAAACAGGGATATGAAGAATTGAAAAATGGCCAAGATAGCCTAAATTGGCCAACCACAACTGGAGTGATCATTTCATCAGAGACAAAGAGTAGCAGTGGAGAAGATTCTACTATTTCCTATCATGCTAATATCCAATACCAATATACCATTGGTGGAAAGTCTTACTTATCAGATCAAGTGTCTTTCGGAGAGTTCGGGAGTAGTGATCCAGAACACGCTCGCTCGATTGTCCGACGCTACGAGAAAGGACAGAAGATAAAGGTATATTTTCACCCTAACTATCCCGATAAATCCGTCCTCGATCCGGGGGTTTCTTGGGGTTCTTGTATGATCTTGGTGGGAGGTGTAATGTTTTTTATGGGGAGCATTATTACTCTATCTGATGTTTTTATTGCGCCGAAATTACAACAAAGACGCACACAAGCACTTCAACAAGTCGCCGCCAATTTAGCAATGACTTTTCAGGAGGAAGATGTAAATTTATCCAAGCAGGATTTCTGTCGATTTCCTTTATGTCGGCATAATTATCCCCATCTTAGAAATATCCTCAGCAAGTACGGAGAAGATAGGGAAACTATTCTATTTGACTATAATTTTACGACTGGTTCTGGAGACAATTCTCATACCTACGCTCAAACGGTAGCAGTTTTCCATACACCCAGTAAGAACTTACCAGAATTTACACTCCGACCTGAAAATGTATTCGATAAAATCGGAGAATTATTTGGATCACAAGATATTGATTTTGAATCTCACCCCGATTTTTCTAAATTTTACTGCTTGCAAGGACAGCCAGAATCTGCTATCCGAGAAATCTGGAACTTTGACACCTTACAATTTTTTGGGCAGAACCATGGTTGGTACTTGGAAGCTAGTGGTGAATGGTTAGTAATTTATAAATTAAACCAAACAATTAAACCAGAAGATATGAGAAATTTTCTAGAGCAAACTACCGAGATATCGCAGCTATTTACTGAATGAGTAGCTTTAGTTTATAGTTAAACTGCTGAGGTGACTAGAGAGTGAAGAGATAGGGAGAAAAACCTGATAACTGATAACTGAATATGGCTGAAGGCTGGTGGCTATAGGCTAATAAAAAATCTGTCCCTTTTTGACAGAAAATACTTGGGAAGATTGCAACCAACGGGACTCAAACGAACTGAGATGAGTGGTGGTAATTAAAGTTTGAAAACGATCTTCGATCGCATCTAATAATTGATTTTGTCGATCGATATCTAATTCCGCTAAAACATCATCGAGGAGTAGTAGGGGAGGTTCCCCGATAATCTGCTCTAATAACTGTAATTCCGCTAATTTCAAGGCTAAAACTAAGGTTCTTTGTTGTCCTTGGGAACCGTAGGATTTAGCGGGGTTTTGGTTAATTAAAAAATCCACTTCATCCCGGTGCGGACCGACTACCGATGTCCCTAGCTGTTTCTCTGCCAAACGACGGGTTTCAATCTTATCTAAAAAAGCCCTTTGTACCCCATTGACATCATCTTCTACCCAAGGCACATTAGGAATATATTGTAATTCTAAAAATTCGGTTTTTCCGCTAATACTTTCGTGCCATTTTTGGGCTAAAGGAATTAATCTTTGCAGGACTCGCGCCCTTCTTCTCGTTACTCTTGAACCAGTTTCTGCTAGTTGTAAATCCCAGAGTTTTAGTTGGGATAAATCCTCATAAACTTTTCCCTCTAATTCCTGTTTACGAATCTCTTTTAAGAGGGCATTTCTTTGTCGTAAAACCTGATTATATTGCTGTAAAATATGAACGTATAGGGGTTCTAATTGAATTAATAAAGTATCTAACCAATCTCGGCGAGCTTCCGGACCACCGCGCACTAAATCCAGATCGAGACTAGAAAATTGTACCGCATTAATCACGCCCAAAAAATCGAGATGACGGCGCAGGGGTTGACGGTCGCGGATCACGGTGCGACGACCGGAAGAACGGAGAATTAAACTTAATTCTGATGCTCCATAAAGACGATTAACCCTAGCAAAAATTCTCGCCTCTGATTCAGATTCTAGCACCAAATCCCGATCCTTGCTGACTCGATGGCTCTTGAGAGTGGACAAAAGTTCGATCGCTTCTAGTAAATTGGATTTTCCCTGAGCATTATTGCCCAATAATATTGTTTTTTTGGACTCGAATTTTAGCAACTGTTCGGCATAATTTCTAAAACTGTGAAGGTGCAGGTGTTCTAGATACATTGCAAGTTGGGGGTTAAGTGTTGGGGGTTGAGGAAGTGGGAAGTAGGGTGTGGGGTGTAGGGTGTGGGGTGTAGGGTGTGGGAAGTATAAATAAAAATAATCTCCTGTCTCCTGTCTCCTGACTACTGATTACTGATCACTGATTACTGATCACTGATCACTGATAATGGCAGCGGTTGAGGGTTAAGTGAATTTGCTATAATTCCCCTTGACAATCAATATTTTATAGTAGCTTTTACCTTGAAAATTCCTTTTTTGCCTTTAAAACAGACTGAAAGTCTATCTAAACTCGCTTTGATTGCTATACTCGCTTTTGATGCTTCTGTTTCCCTCGCAGGACAATTTCCCGATGGCAGAGTATTTTTTGAGAGTTCTCCCACTCTGGTTAATTTCTCCGCTACTTTCCAATCCGTGCGTGCTTGGGGAGCAAAATACTATCTTACCATCGCTCTGCCGCCGTCCCTCGGGGCGCCCTTGGGCAAAGTAACCCTACAACAGCAGCCTAATATTCAAACTATTGCTTTTCTTGTTGATCAAACCTTTGCTTTTCTTGGCGATCGCAATCAGCGCGGCGAAAAATTAACCCTAAAATCCACTACTTTTGACCCCAATACTCAGACGATCACGGTCATTTTTGATCCTCCTGTCCCCCCCGGTAATACCGTTTCTATCGGTCTGAAACCAGTACGAAATCCCGATTATGGTGGTGTCTATCAGTTTGGAATTACTGCTTATCCCCCCGGGGACAATTCTCCCGGATTAGCTCTAGGTGTCGGACGTTTAGCAATTTACGATGCTGGCGATCGCTGGTAGGCTGTTCTGCGTCTAAAAACAGTAATCAGTGAGCAGTAAACAGTAATCAGTGAGCAGTAAACAGTAAAAAGACAGTAGGAAACTTCTATTTAATACTGCACACTTAAAAATTCACATCTGATCACTGATGACTGATCAATAGGAATAGGTGCAGCCTTAAAACGAAAACTGTAACCCCTAAATTATCATCGGCAAAAGTTCCCTGACTTCCTTGTCCATTTGAAGTCAGGGATTAAGCGTTTGCTTGACATAAATGTATATCTCGACAACCCCAGAGTCTTATGATTTCCACCCTAACCCTTGAAGAAATCAAAACCCTAGTCTATCAACTTCCCCTCTCAGAACAAATTTCTCTCTTAGAAGACCTCGAAGACAAGCTAGAAACCCTCACCCTCATGAAACTAGCAGAAACAGGTTTTCCAGAATGGAACGACCCAGAGGAAGATATTTACAATGTCCAACCCTAAAGCTGCCGAAATTTGGTTAGTTCGCTTTCCCTTCAGCGACCTTAGCACCACAAAACTCAGACCCGCGCTAGTTTTAGCTGTACATCGAGAAGAACAAATCATCCTGGGAATCTTCTCCAAAATCCCCCCTGGAGAGTGGTGGGAAACTTGGATACTGGTTAGGGAAGGACATCCCAACTTCTCACAAACAGGCTTAAAAAAGACCTCTGTAATCAGAACTGACAAGATTGCGACGGTCAACCAGTCCGTTTTTCAACAGAAACTAGGCATTTTACCCTCAGACATCCTAAACCAAGTTCAAACTGCCCTCAAAAAATCCTTAAATATTCCCTAGCATTGATTTTATCCAATGATTAACTTTCCTAAAGCGATCCCAAAGACTTCCTTAAATTTCCCCTGAGCAATCCAGAAAGCTTCATTACTATACTACTATACAACTAAACAATCACTCAAATCTAATTCTCCAGAGGCTTTTCAATTATGACATTAGTAAAACTGATTAATTTTGCGGGGGGGGTAAGAAAAACTTATTAAAAGTTGCGATCGCTTCCTCTGTTTTAGCTGTTAGTACCTTCGTGATTGTACCTGTTCAAGCTGCAACTGTTAGTAGCACATTTGATACAGATGCCGAAGGGTGGACAACAGTTTATTATCAAAACTCAGCAAGTAATAATCCTCCCAGTACCCCTGCTAACCTTACCTATTTTGCTACTGGTGGCAATCCAGGAGGATATATTGCAGCTTCCGATTTTTCGGCGAACGATTTAACCTTTATTGCTCCTTCTAAATTTTTAGGAGATAAGTCTACTTTCCTTAATGGAAGCCTAAGTTTCGATCTTACAACTTCCTTTATTATCCCTGGAGGTTATGGTGCATTTTTGAGAGGTGCAGGATTGACTCTTGCATCATTCATTTCGACTCCAAATCCTAATCAATGGGAAACCTATAGTTTGGCTCTTAGTAATACCAATCAAAATGTGTGGTTTAATATTCTTCCAGACAACTCGACCTTTGTGCCTGCCACTAATGCAGAAATTCAAGTAGTTCTTGCCAACTTAACTTCTCTAGAATTTAATGGTGACTTTCAATTTGGAACTGATACTACCACAATAGACAACGTTTTTCTCGTATCTCCATCATCACCTCCTGTTAGTTCCGTTCCCGAACCTTCATCAAGTCTAGGGTTACTGAGTTTAGGAGTATTAGGAATAGGTGCAGCCTTAAACCGAAAACTGTAACCCCTAAATTATCATCGGCAAAAGTTCCCTGACTTCGTTGTCCATTTGAAGTTAGGGATTAAGCGTTTGCTTGACCCAAATTCGGAATTGTTTTAATGCCATGGCACTACCTATTTTTTGACTATTTTGTAGCGTTTCTGGAATTTTTTCTATTAGATTAAATTGAGAAAATAGTCGGCTTTGGCAAGATTCAACATATTCTGATCCTTGCAAAACATTGATTTCCAGTCTCTCTCCATTATATCGCCACAATTCAGGAACACCCAATCGCTCATAATTATTAAATCGGGTTCGCTTAGTAATATCAATCTCAATTGCTAAATCGGGAGGGGGATCAATAGCCAGATCAAGTCGCTTTTTTCCCCTGACAGCAGCACAATTTTCGATATAAAAAGACTCATCTGGTTCTATTCCTTGATCCATTTGCTGATTTTTAAAGGTTGTCGATCCAGCGGGTTCATAGTCTAACTCTAATTCATCCAGGAGAACTTTAACCAAATCCCCGATTAAAACTTTGGTATTTTCATGAATAAAAAGAGGAGTCATTGCTTCTAAAGTTCCCTGACTATAAGATAGACGAATTGACCGTCGCTCTCCCAATTCGTCAAGAATTTTTTCATAATCTTGCCAAGTGAGTGAAGTTAACAACAGGCGGTCGCCTGGGGTAACAGTTAGTTGTTTTAATGCTAATAACATCAGAATTTGTCGGCTCAGTTGTTATGATTGGGCGGTTTAGTCAGTATTTAACTTTTTTCTACCTTAGACTATATATAGCAGTTTTCATCAGAATGAGGCATGGGCAAGGGGCTTAAACTCTTTGTTGGCAAAACTTGTCGATACCTCAGTAACGTGAAACGCGCTATATGCAAGAGGTCTAGTAAACAGTGAACTGAAAACTCCAATCTGATCACTAATCAAGGAGAACTTCCCACCTCACCCTTGAGATAACCGCCTAACTTTCCCGTCTGAGTTTTAGAAAAATTTAACTTTATTCAATCCATGAACATCTGTTCAGATGTTATACTAAAGTCAGTAAAGAAGTTCAGAGGTAGTAACCATGATCGCTGTCACCACCATGAAATGTGCTTGTGAATCCTGTTTGTGTGTAGTATCGATCGCCGATGCCATCGAAAAAAACGATCAATACTACTGTTGCCAAGCTTGTGCCGATGGTCACGTTAACGAAAAAGGCTGTGGACACAAGGGCTGTGGTTGCGGTTAAATTTAGTTAGGGTTTGCCGAATAAATCTAAAAACCTTTCAGCAAACCCTAGTTATTGGGAAGAAGGGGAAAGTATCGGAATTAATAACCGATCGGGAAAAAACATGGCCATAGAGAAAATAGCACCGTTTTGCGGGGAATCCCATCACCAAGAGGGGAAATTCCAGAACTTGCAGGGATTAGAACTAGAAAAAGCCCAAAAAATGGCCGAATTTTTCAGCCTTTTGGGGGATGCCAACCGCCTAAGAATTCTATCGCTTTTAGCCAAACGAGAATTATGTGTTTGTGATTTAGCCGACGATTTAGGGATGAGTGAATCGGCCGTATCCCACCAGTTAAGAACCCTAAGAGCCTTAAGATTAGTTAAATACCAAAAACAGGGACGGAGAGTCTTTTATCGTCTTGCCGATCATCATGTTCTTGACCTTTATTACGCGGTCTCGGAACATTTAGAAGAGCCAGCGGACGAGGATTAAAACAGTCCCAAAGCGGGTAAAACAAACTGTAAGAGCAGAGAACCAATCCCCTGCACCATTTGGTCTAATTGAGCGTTGCCACCACCTTGTTCTTGCGGTTTTAGGGCGATTTCCATGCCTTTAATAAAATTCTCTGCCGCTTCGTAACCGGGGGTGTTACCTTGCCGTTCAAAGAGAGTCGAAGCCATTTGAGCGTCCTGGGCCGCTAGAGCATTTTGTCCCAGACGATAGTGAGCCATGGCCCGGGCCAGATAGGCTGGAGCATATTCCGAGTTAATTGTCAAGGCCTTATTAAAATTTTCTATAGCGGCGCTGGTGCGTCCCTGTTTTCCTTCCACCATTCCTAGTCCGTAGAATAGTTCAGGAGTACCGGCACTACTGGGAATTCCCACCGCACCCTGTACATAGGCAGTGTCTAGTTTGGTGTTGTCGAGGTTAGCATTATTGAGATAAGTGCCTCTTAAATCCGCACCCGTCAAGATTGCCCCGGTTAAGTTCGCTCCAGTGAGATTAGCACCAAAAAGAGAGGCGCCGGTTAAATTTGCCCCACTCAGATCCGCCCCACTTAAATTAGCTTGACTAAGATTGGCCCCGACGAGATTGGCCCCATTTAATTTTGCCCCAGCTAGATTCGATTGCACTAACCCCGAACCGCTCAGATCGCATTGGGGACATTTTCGGGTGGATAATAATTGCTGTAGATGGTTTAAATCTTCCGTCTGACCAACTAGGGACAAGTTAAGGGGAAGACTGAGGACGAGGGTGAGGGCGATCGATTTGTACATAGTTGAAAAATAACTCTATTTATTATTATTGATAATAACCATTCGATCGGGGCTAATCGCTGAACTAGATTCTGCTTGAGAAATCAGCCCTTGTCCACTAAAATAGAAGATTAGAGGCTCTTAAGGTCAGAAGAAGCGACAAACGAGATTTGTTACCTTTTCAACAGCAGGTTTTTTAGAGGAATTTCCCTATTTTATAATGACTACTCTACACGGTAATTGGCTGATTCGTTCGCAAGATAGTGTTTTTTTTCTTTGGGGTGAACAGTGGCAAGGGAAGGAATTAAGTGAAACAAAGGAAAATCATCCTTTTTGTCTAGAATCTGGGGCATTAGCCCAATTTATCGAGAAATTTTCTCCTCAGCTTGACCGCTATTCTCCAGAATCAATCAAGCTCAGTTTACCTAGTTATTCCCCCCCAAGGAAAAAATATTTTTTACCGCTGCTGTCGGGGCAAATTCTCGAACCCACGGCTAAATCCTTGTCTTGGCAACCATGGCAGGTATCGGGATTAACTTTTTCTGCGGGGATGATAGTGCGGTTATGGGAGAAATTACCCCTAGCTAAGGCCGAATTTATCGGCAATGATCTACGATTTTGGCTGTATTTGCACCGTTGGAGTTTAGATTTATTAGCAAGGGGGAAATTTTTAGCGGGAATAAATCAAGGTGAAAGTTGCTGGTATCCGCTGCTAGATAGTACCATCGATCGCACTCGTTTAGCTAAGTTTATCCAAACCATCCCCCCGGTTTGTCTTGCCTATCAAGAAAATAGCGAACCACAAATAATTATTCTCGATTGCTTGAAAAATATTGTCGATGCTCGTTTGCGACAAAAGATAGATAGTGGTGTTAATATTTCCCCCTCATTGATGGTGAAACCCTGGCTACAATCTTTAAGCGGTGATCATCATGACATTGCTTTAGAAGCCAAGAATTTACAGCGTCTAGAAAATGCTTATAATAACTGGGTGTTTCCTATCCAAGAAAGTTTAGTTAATGGCAATAATCGCCAATTAATCGAGAATCAATACCGTGTTTGTTTATCCTTACAACCTCCCAGTCTAGGAACAGTGTGGAAACTAACCTATTATTTACAAGCGTTAGATGATCAAGAATTTCTCATTAGTGCCAAGTTGATTTGGTTAGAGGGCAAAGAAAGTTATCATAGTTATCAAAGAGTTGTCAATAATCCTCAGGAAATTCTCTTAAAAGGATTGGGATTAGCGGCGCGATTGTACGAACCGATTAGAATTAGTTTAGAGCAGAGACACCCGGAGGAATGTTCTCTTGATTCGATCGAAGTTTATCAGTTTATTCGCTCGATCGCTTGGCAATTGCAAGAGCAGGGATTAGGGGTAATTTTGCCAACGGGTTTAACTGCTGGTAGTAATGAACAAAGATTAGGAATTAAGATTGCTGCCACTGTCACCCCCAAAAAAGGAGAAAGATTAAGTTTAACCAGTTTATTAAACTTTCAGCTTAAATTAGTGGTAGGGGAACAGGAAATATCGAAAAAAGATTTTGATAAGTTATTAGAGAAAAAATCGCCAGTGGTGGAAGTGGGAGGCAAATGGTTAATCCTACAACCAACCGATGTCAAAGCAGCTCAGGCAATTTTAAATAATACCATCGCGCCCCTTAATCTCTCGGTGGAAGATGCTCTGCGCTTGAGTTCAGGAGATAATAATCTAATTGCTAAACTGCCGGTAGTCAATTTCCAAGCGGAGGGAGCATTAAAGGAATTAATTGATAATTTAAATAACAATCAAGGGATTCAATTAATCAACCCACCGCGGGAATTTCGGGGGGAATTACGTCCCTATCAAATCAAGGGAGTTAGTTGGTTAGCTTTCCTAGAAAAGTGGGGTTTAGGTGCTTGTTTAGCCGATGATATGGGTTTAGGAAAAACCCCGCAATTAATCGCTTTTTTACTAGCATTAAAAGAACAGGATATGTTAGTTAATCCTGTGTTAGTGGTGGCTCCCACTTCTGTGGTCAATAACTGGGAACATGAATTAAGAAAATTCGCTCCCACCCTGGCTGTTTTTGTGCATCATGGCGAAAAAAGATTAAAAGGTCAAGCTTTTGCTCAAGAGGTAAAAAATAAATCGGTTGTTATTACCAGTTATCCTTTAATCTATCGCGATCTGTCCAGTTTAGAAGCAGTACAATGGCAAGGTTTAGTTTTAGATGAAGCTCAAAATATTAAAAATTCTACGGCTAAACAATCCCAAGCAGTGCGAAAAATACCCGCAGGATTTCGGATTGCCTTAACGGGAACTCCCGTAGAAAATCGCCTGACGGAATTATGGTCAATTTTGGATTTTCTCAATCCCAATTTTTTAGGAACTCAAACATTTTTCCAGCGTCGTTTTGCCCTTCCTATTGAAAAATACGGCGATCAAGAATCCCTGCATAATTTACGTTCCCTTGTCCGTCCCTTTATTTTACGGAGATTAAAAACCGATAAAAATATTATTGAAGATTTACCAGAAAAACAGGAAATGAATATTTTTTGTGGTTTATCGAAAGAACAGGGACAACTTTATCAACAATTAGTCGAGACAACGCTCCAGAAAATTGAAGAAACTCAAGGAATTCAGAAACATGGATTAATTTTAACCTTGCTAATGCAACTAAAACAAATTTGTAATCATCCCGCCCATTTTTTGAAAGAAAATAGTTTAGAAACCAGTCAAAGATCGGGAAAATTATTACGTTTAGAAGCCATGGTAGAGGAAGTGATAGCAGAAGGCGATCGAGCTTTAATTTTTACACAATTTGCCGAGTGGGGAAAACTCCTACAAACCCATCTCCAGAAAAAATTAGCCGAGGAAATATTATTTCTCTCCGGTTCTACCAAAACAAAAGATCGGGTAGAAATGATCGAGCGCTTTCAAAATGATCCCCAAGGACCAAAGATTTTTATTCTCTCCCTGAAAGCGGGGGGAACAGGATTAAATTTAACCCGCGCTAATCACGTTTTTCATATCGATCGTTGGTGGAATCCGGCCGTAGAAAATCAGGCCACCGATCGCGCTTTCCGTATCGGACAAAAACGCAATGTTCAGGTACATAAATTCATCTGTACGGGAACCCTAGAGGAACGCATTAATGAGATGATCGAAAGCAAGAAACAATTAGCGGAACAAACCGTAGATGCTGGAGAAAATTGGTTAACAGAATTAGATACCGATCGCCTGCGAGATTTATTATTATTAGATCGATCGGCAATTATTGATGAAGAAGAAACCGATTAGAAGCGAACCACCTGATAAATCTGGGTTGGGTTCGGATAGAGTAAGGCTTTTGAGAATGTCCCGATTAGAACAGAATCGGCTTAATTCTTCTGAGAACATCCTGGAGCAACTGGAATGTATGTCACCAAACCTCCTCTCCCATTGGCCGTCCCCAATCCACTACTGGCTCCGGTGATTCAACAACCTCAGCCAGTAGTTCTTCTAGGCTTAACTCAGGCAAGGCTTGAATTAGCTCAATTACTAGCTTTCCGTTTTCCACAGAACATTCAACAACGTCATTAGGATTGAGGTTCAGTTCCTCCACCGCATACTTGGGAATCCGAATCGCTAAAGAATTACCCCAGCGTCCAATCTGCGACTTCATGATCCCACCTCGAATTCGTTAGATATTCAAAGTATATCAAAACTCTGGCTTGCCAAAAAAATTGATCGAGTTTAGAGGACTTATGCGATCGCCGGCTGTTAGTCTAAACTCCAGTTCCTAACTGAACGTCCAGATTGTGAACCAACCTAGAGTGATGGGAGAGGCACTCAACAATTTAGGGAATATTTGTGCTGATTTAGGGGAATACCGACAAGCGATCGCATTTTATGAACAGGGTTTACGGCTGGGATTGATTATCCCTAGCGGGTAGAAGTTCGATACCGATCGACTCTGACCCCGGTTGGAAAGTGAAAGTATCGGCGGTTATACTGGGATTAAAATTCCAGTCGGATAATATTGCCGTGTACTGGGGTGAACCGGGTAGAGTTTTATAGGTAATAATCGCTTTCCTCAGTAGGGGGGTGGCATCTTGCGTGACCCAGATTTGATAATCGCGATCGCTACCGATCAGCAGCAGGTGATACATCGGTTCGTGGTTGACCATGTCTTTGCCGATAAAAATAATTTGCCTGACATCGGCCTTTAGATCCGCACAGGGATCGTTCGCTGCCAGATTTGACATGGGAATAGTGATTCCGTACCTTTGCTCTACTTGGTCTAAGGCTTCATCTAGAGTATTCGGTGCCGGTTTCGTGACGTATAGATCCCGTTCCAGATCCGCGAGGGTGAAGGTTTTACCGTCGTAAAAAAAGCGGGTAACTCGTTCATCCCCAGTGTAGTCCGAGCGCAGGCGATCGGGTTTCTCTACCCAGATGTTTTGATAGGCACTGTACTGAACTTTCGCCCCGGAGTCGAGTACATCGTCATAGGTGACATCCATATTGACGGTGAACGATCGCTGTTTGGTTAAATTAGCACAGAGCTGCTCGATCACCTGTTCCGCCGTTTTTGGGCGGATTTCCTGGGCCAGAGTCGGTATTTCCGCCAAGACTGCCGCGGCGGCGATCCAAGGCAAAAGTAAAGAAAGAATCGGCATAAAGCGACGCATAATCATCTAATATTCCCCCAAGGCGCTGGCTTGTTTTGGTTAACGACCATTGTGTAAACTGACTAAACGAGCGATAAAAACGGCGGGATAGAGAACTCCAGTCATTCCTTCTAAATTGGCTAGAACTCTAGCAGTTTTACTGGTAGGAACGATATCACCGTAGCCAACCGTGGCCAGGGTAGTAAAGCTGAAATGAAGTAGATCCGCCTGGTTGACGGTTTGAGCGGCGGAGCTAAAGGAATCGGGGTCGAAAATCTGGACGATATTATAAGCGGCCGCCCAGAAAAATCCTAAGAGAAAATAGACACAAATTCCTCCTTTGATGATATCGGATGTGACTTGTTCGGTGGGAATTAATTCTCGTAAAATCGAGTACACGCATAAACTAATAAAAGCTATAAAAATTAACGTACTCGACAGATCGAACCAAAGGTTAAAATCACTATAAATAGGGATGATTGTGCCGAATGCTCGCAGGAGGAGGGCAATTACAAACAGACCGCTATTAAATCTTAAAGCCAATTTACTTCGAGCGATCTGATAGACGGCGATGATCAGAGAGAGGGAGAAGAAAAAGAAAACTAGCAAATCTCCGAGGGGTAGATATACTAAAAATGGGTAAATAATGTAGAGCAAGACTAGATTTACCAGCAGCCGATTGTATTTATTTTCTGTGGCCTGTATCAATTGACGGAATTTCATAGCAGCGAACCTTTAATTGGCTTAACCATATATCAACTCTCGCTTTGAGGGCTTTTCTCTCTATTCTAACTCTCCTCCTCTGACTCAGCCGATTCAGCCTGTTTTCCACAACCGCAGCCAGTCTAGGTTAGGCTTGAAGACTGTCAAACCATTAATTAATCGTTTCTACCATTTTGAGAGCGTTTTTTTTACCGTCAATAGAATATAAAATATGCTTATTTTTTTTATCAGGTTTATTCATGAATCAGAGAAAATCAAATTAAATTCGGTGCGGTTAAACCTTGATTTCTCGTATAAAAAACAACCACTACGATACTTTTACATATTTATCAAGCTTTTTACATAATTCTTAATATTTATCTCGTTTTTGCTCTCTCGCTCTCCTCGGTTTTCTCGACCGAATCGCTAAAATGATTAGGGGTGTTTTGTTTTCGATGTCAGTCCATGAGCAGCAATTCTCATTTTAAAAAGTAACAAGTGATACAGACAGAAACAAAGCTTTAAGCAAGCTACAAAATGCGCTCCCGCGAGTGCGACTGCATCGCAGAGAAGTGAGTATATAGAGTATTTATACTCAAAATATTTGAAAGATGGGAGAAATCTAGAACAAAAGTTCTCTACATCAGAAAGAGAACCAAATAAAAATTGATGATTGTTGTCTGTTGAGGTAAAATTATTAAGTTGGAAATATTAATTAATCAAACTGTTCTGCGATGACGAAAAAGGCTGTGACTTTAGAAATTCCTGAATTAATACAATTTTTAGTTCAAGAATTACATGACTTACCCGATGACAGAAAACCAGGAAACAATACCAAATATCAGGTAGAAGATGCAGTTAAGGCGGCTTTTTCGGTTTTTTTTACTCAGTCACCTTCTTTTTTAGAGCATCAACGTTTGATGAAAAGTAGTAAGGGAAAAGATAATGCTTCAAGTTTATTTGGTATCAAAAAAATACCTTGTGATAATCAAATCAGAAACCTGTTAGATCCTATCCCAGCTGCCACAATATTTGGCTCTTTTCAACAAGTCTATCAATGGTTAAAAAAACAGGGAGTTATTAAAAAATTTTTCTACTTAGATGAGGAAATTTTAATAGCTTTAGATGGTACGGAATATTTTTCTTCAAAGAAAATTAGTTGTCCCCATTGTAATTGCCGCAATCATCGTAATGGAACGACAACTTATTTTCATGGTTGCGTCACGCCAATTGTGGTTTCTCCTGAGCAAAAACAAGTGATTAATTTAGAACCAGAATTTATTAAAAAACAAGATGGGCAGCAAAAACAAGATTGTGAAAATGCGGCTGTTAAAAGATGGTTAGATAAGAATCATCAAAAGAAGTATGGTTATCCTGTAACCCTGTTAGGAGATGACTTATACTCTCGCCAACCTATCTGTGAGTTAGCTCTAAAACAAGGTTATAATTTTATTTTTGTTTGTCTTGAAACTTCTCATAAAACCTTATATGAATGGCTAGAATTTTTAGAAAAAAGTGGAGAAGTTAAAACCGTAGAAAAGAAACAATGGGATGGACGAAAGAATCTCATTTATCGTTATCGTTATGTTTCTAGAGTTCCTCTGAGAGAGGTCGAGTCAAGTCTCGAAGTTAATTGGTGTGAAGTCACGGTCATTAATGAAAAAACACAGAAAATTATCTATCAAAATAATTGGATTACCAATCATCAAATTACTGAAAATAATGTTGAAAAAATTGTCAAAGCTGGACGCAGCAGATGGAAAGTTGAGAATGAAGGAAATAACGTTCTTAAAAATCACGGTTATAATTTAGAACATAATTTTGGTCATGGTCAAAGTCATTTATGCGAGTTCTTGTTGTCTTTAAATTTACTAGCTTTTTTATTTCATACCGTTTTAGATTTAGTTAATCATACTTATCAAAAGATTCGTGAGTTATTAGTTACTCGCACCAGTTTTTTTAATGATATTCGTACTTTATTAAAATATTTTTGGTTTAAGAATTGGTCAGAGTTTTTCTTGTTTATTCTTACCGAATATGTCCCGCTCAAAAAAATAAATTCTAGTTAAAAATGTCAATTTTTCGAGAGAAGGAAAGATTATTTTATTCATTGAAAAAACCACAAATTAGGTCAGAATTTCAGCTAAATTTATGAGTTGAGATAAGTTTTTTATGGGCAGATATTTTAAAACTGTCTCTTGAAGCTAATTATGATGATTATCTTGAAAAAAAATGATAATTAGACAGAAGTTCTCTTGTTCACATAGAGAACTTTATCTTCTTTTGTTTTCAAAATGAGAATTGCTGATATAATAGACTGCGCTGATGAAAATCGGAGTCTTTAGCCTGCATTATTCATGAGAGTAGGGTAAAAAACCCTGAAACCACTACCAGATATAAGTTACAGCGACTTGATCTCAACAACAGTCTGTTTTGTCTCTCCGTCACTGGGCTTTCAGGAGAGAAAATAATGGTTAAAAAAGCAGAAAAAAGGGGACAAAAAACTCTATAATGTTAGGGACAGTAAGAGTTAAAATTTTCGTTGCTCATGACTGAGTTTTCTTCTCAACTTTCGCTAAACTTCTTTACCAAAAAACCTTTAGAAGCCAAGTTCTCTCGCCTTGATTTGAGTTCAGATGCGGGGGTAATTCTGGTTAGACAAGCAGAAGAACAACTGAAAATTTGTGAAGGATTAGCAGATTGTTTGGAGGATAATCGAGAGCCGGGTAAAGTAAAACATTCTCTACATCAGTTAATTAGTCAACGAGTCTATCAAATAGCATCGGGCTATGAAGATAGCAACGACAGTAACTATTTGCGTGATGATCCTATTTTTAAGATTGCTTGCGATAAAGTTCCGCTTCCAGGAGAAGAATTATTAGCTAGTCAGCCAACGATGAGTCGATGGGAGAATCAGGTAACAAACAGAGAAATCAAAGAAATGCGTCGCTTTTTTGTTGACCAATTCCTCAAAAGTTATTCACAACAACCAGAAGAAATATTGCTAGATATAGATGGCTGGGATGCTTTGACTCATGGGCATCAGCAACTAAGCTTATTTCATGGTTATTATGGACACTATATTTACTTTCCCGTATTAATTAATGAAGCTGGGAGCGGTTACCCGTTAGTTCTACAACTTCGAGCGGGAAATTCTCACCCAGGTAAAGGGGTAGCGGGGATACTAAGATGGCTATTTTGGCGGTTAAGAAAAGCGATGCCAGGAGTGAGAATTATTTTACGAGGAGATGCGGGCTTCTCCTTGCCTGAAATCTTGAAAGTTTGCGAACGCAGTGAAGTTAAATATGCGTTTGGTTATAGTAGTAATGCAGTCTTGAAACAAAAAATTAGTTATCTTCTGGATCAAGCAAGATTACAATATCATCGCACGGGAGAAAAAGCCCGATTATTTGATGATGTTTATTATGCGGCGGGGACTTGGAAAGAGCCACGACGAGTAGTAATGAAGGCAGAATGGTTAGAAAAAGGGGCTAACCCCAGATTTATCGTTACCAATTTACTCACAGATGCCCAAGAACTCGATGATGATTTTTATGTCCAAAGAGGAGCTAGTTCGGAGCATAGAATTAAAGAATTAAAACTAGGAATCAAAGCTGACAGACTCAGTTGTCAAAAATTTATTGTCAATCAGTTTCGTCTGTTTTTATCTCAAGCTGCTTATATTTTACTGCTGGGGATTCGGGAAGCAGCACAGGGGACAAGATTGGCAAAGGCGACAGTTTCTCGTTTAAAAGAAACTCTTATTAAAACTGCGGCAAAAGTCAGTGTTTCGGTCAGAAAAGTATTAGTTGAGTTAGCAGCTCATTGTCCATTTGCTTATGAAATTAGTCTAATTTCACAGCGACTTTCTAGTGGAGTTCAATTAATTTTTTTTTAAAGCCAAGCCTTCCTAGGATTATTGTATCTAAATGACAGTTTTAGTCGCTTTTTTAGGCTTTAATTGTTAATTTTGTGCGGTTGATTAAGGATTTTTACTTACTTATTTAACCCCCAAAAAAACTGGATGTAAATCCAGTTTTTTTGGGTTCCTTGTTTTTTGGTTCATGAATAATGCAGG
>Ga0082207_1000477_pt1 | contig 22860 bp, 19 predicted proteins | sample LakMenEpi10Aug09_FD_71540 | JGI IMG/M metagenome (GOLD analysis project Ga0082207, IMG submission 71540)
GAGTATTGAGATCGCTATTACCGTGAGTCGTGAGTTTTCGGCGATCGCTTTCAATTAATAGACTTGATCGTGATTACCAATATCAACAAAAACGGCTTTTTCTTCGTCTGTAAAATAAAATATCACTCTTTGATTATACTCAATACTAAAACTCCACAGTTCTTTAAGTTTACCTGATAATTTATGAGTTTTGAGAGATGGATCAAACGGATTTTCTTTGAATTTTTCTAGCTTTATCCGAAATTTTCTTTCTAACTAATGGTTGCCTTGAAAACGTTTTTTGAAGGCTCGCTTAAAAGAATCATCAAAACTAATTTCTATCATTATTCTTCTAAAAACTGCATTAGTTGATCAATATCTGAGGAAAATTTTAGTTTTCCTTCTTTCTCGTTCTGTTTGGCTAATAAATAGTTTTGATAAATTTCGTCACGTTGCTCTTCTCTTAAAAACTGTTCCAAAAGAGATTGTATCTCTTTTTTTTCGCCCAATGATAGGGTTTTAATAGCTTCTACGACTTCACTAAAGGTCATATTTATCTCCTTAAAAATTTTATATTTTTGTTTCTATAGATAGTTTATCAGCGATCGCCTCTAACTCAAAACCGATACACTGATCGCTGTCTCATTTTAGCTTTGCGATCGCATCCACAGTTACAGCTTAAAGTGCAATCTGGCTTCTGGTTAGTGCTACCAGAGAAAAGCAATTCTGGGTTTCCTGTTGTCAACCCAGCCTACGAAGCGGCGATCATACTACCACTCATTAAAATCAACCTGATTACAATTGAATAAATTATTGTTTTTTGTAAGGAACAATCACAGTATCTAGCATTGGAAAATGTTTTTGATTCAAAGTTACTAAGTGAGCTTGTTTAACTTCAGCAGTAGCAGCAATTAACGCATCAGCCAGTCCTACACCATGACTTTTTCCATAATCTCGGCGATATAATCCCCCTTTAATAGCAATTTCTTCATTAATAGGCACAATTTCAAAGGCAAGAAAAAAGGTATCTAACACCTCTCTTTCTTTCCCTTCCCGAACGCCTGAATAAAGTTCAGCAACAGTAATACTTGAAATTAGAACAGATTCTTCTATTAAATTTTCTAAGTAAGCGACAGCTTGCGATCGCCCTCGTAAAAAATCAATTAAAACATCGGTATCAATTAATAATTTTATAGGCATATTTAATAATAAAATTTGTTAAAATCTCTGCCATTCTTGACGTAATTGTTGTACATCAGGGATATCTTCTCGATCAGCCCATATTCCTTTAGCTTGTTGTATTAATAAATATCGGTTTTGCCGTTGATAGTCTTTAATTAATCGTTCAACTGCTTCGCTAATTAATTGACTTTCAGTTTTGCCCGTTTCTCGTGAAATTTCAGCCAGAGCATTTTGCAGGGGTTCATCTAAACTAATTTTAGTTTCAGGCATAAATTTTAGAAATCGTAAATGATATTTTAATTATAGATTAACTTTAGGGATAAGAAGTTGTACTAGCCAGATAATTTACACTCCTCAAAATCTGACTTAATGCTTCTTCCCCTGGTATGGGTTGCACTATACCAGTCCATATTTCATCTCGACGCTGTTTGGCTTCTGCTATCCATAGTGTTTGTATCGTTTCATCAACATCAAACTCCAAACTTTCGATTAATTTCTCGACGAGAAGCACCCTCGACGCACTGGGTAAAGATAATGCTTCTGTAATTAATTCTTCAACGGTTCGCATAACTCAACCACAATTAGAACTAATCGGATTTTAGCACAACTATTTTAAGTCTTTTTTTGAATTGTTGATAAAATATCTTTCAGCTTCACTCAAATCTTCTAAAGTCCAAGGTTGCCAAGCTATTCTCACTAGAGAATCTTTATTGATTTCTTGTAATTGATATACTCGGCGATGATTTTTCCATCTGGTGGCTAAATTAGTGGCTTGTCCTACATAAAGCACTCTATTCTGTGAATCTATCGCAAAATAAATAGGGGGACAATTTGGTAAATTTTTTCTATCTAATAAATCAACATAAGGGAGTTTAAAATGATCAATAAATTCCGTCATTTGACCGTCAAATTAATGTATACAAACTAATTCATAATTTTATCCTAATCAGGTGGGCATTGCCCACCCAACAATTTAAACCTTAAACTTATCGGTAATTCGACGCATGGCTTCCTCTACGTTTTCCCGACTATTAAAAGCAGAAATACGGAAATATCCTTCACCTGCCGCACCGAAACCAGAACCCGGAGTTCCCACAACATTACAGGTTTGTAACAGCTTATCAAAGAAATCCCAACTCGATAAACCTTGGGGAGTTTTTACCCAAACATAGGGGGCATTTTCTCCTCCATAAACGCTTAATCCAGCCGAGGTTAATTGCTCCCGAATAATTTGGGCGTTTTCCATATAAAATTGAATTAACGCCTTAACTTGAGCCTTTCCTGCTTCAGAATAAACTGCCTCCGCCGCCCGTTGAATAATATAGGAAACGCCGTTAAATTTAGTGGCTTGACGACGATTCCATAACTTCCATAATTCCACATCGGAACCATCTTTGGCTTTAGCTGTTAAGGTTTTTGGAACAACAGTAAAGGCGCAACGAGTTCCGGTAAATCCGGCGGTTTTGGAGAAGGAACGAAACTCAATGGCGCAATCTTTTGCTCCTTCAATTTCATAGATAGAACGGGGTAAATTAGGGTCAGAAATAAACGCTTCATAGGCGGCATCATATAGTATAATAGAACCGTTGGCTTTCGCGTATTCGACCCAGGCGGTTAAGTGTTCTTTAGTTGCCGTTGCCCCCGTGGGATTATTAGGAAAACAGAGATAAATTAAATCAACTTTTTGGGTAGGAATAGCAGCAGTAAAATTATTTTCCGCCGTAATTGGAATATAAACTAATCCCCCATATTCTCCATTTTCATTAGCATCTCCGGTGTGTCCTGCCATCACATTTGTATCGACATAAACGGGATAAACCGGGTCAGTTACAGCGATAATATTATCGTTTCCAAAAATATCTAAAATATTGCCTGTGTCACATTTTGAACCGTCAGAAATGAAGATTTCATCGGCGTCAATATCGCAACCTTTGGCCTGGAAATCGTGGGCGGCGATGGTTTCGCGTAACCAAGCATAACCCTGTTCGGGGCCATAACCTTTGAAGGTGTCACGGTTGCCCATGTCTTCGACGGCCTGAAGCATGGCTTGGCGACAGGCTTGGGGTAAGGGTTCGGTGACGTCGCCAATGCCTAAACGGATGATTTTGGCGTCGGGGTTGGCTTCTGCAAACGCATTCACCCTGCGGGCAATTTCGGGAAACAGATATCCGGCTTTGAGTTTGAGGTAGTTATCGTTAAGGGTTGCCATAGTTGATTACAAATGCAAATTTAGGGCGTAATTTCAGTGTTGAAAAGTCACTTAATTTTCTATGATACAAGGGTTTGGTATCTGCTTTTTAAACTTTTGTCCAGAGGGCAAGACCACCGCCTCTACCTCTAGCTGCAATTAGATCAGGAGTAATCACAAAAAAGGCAAAAAAGGCTTGTTTTTTAATGGAATCTTGATAAAATTGTTGGGCATTACTTGAGGTTCCGTGCATTTTACCGTCATAGATATTTAAGCCAAATAGTTTAGAGGTAAGATTGGTAAAATCGAAGGCGAGAATATTCTTTTTTTCTAAGAATTTAGCGGGGCCAGTTAGCGTTAAATTAAACTGATTTAACTGAACGCAATTTTGAATAATTCCGGCGTCTATTTCTGTGGGTACTTCTATTGTTAAGAGGGGATGGGGATATCGAGAATAGATAATTTGTAGATTCAAAAAACTAGGAATATAAAGTCCGTTTCCTTTAACAATTCCGGCTTGTTTACGGATTTTCTGGGTTCCACTTACCCAACAAAGTCGCCAATTTCCGACCAAGGATTCAAAGCTATGCTTTTCTTTGGTTTTTTTGGCTTGATTTTCACATCTAATTAAGGTTTCAGCGATCATAGAAGAATTTGGCTTTTCTCCTTTACCTGTTAACACAAATTGAGCTACTTTTTCTAACAACAGAAGATCATCATTCATAGGATTTAGTTTTCTAAGTATTAGCGAGTGTTGGTTATGAGTATTAGCGAGTGAGGATACTCGCACTGCGTTAGAATCAAATATTAATTAATAGCAGTGCGAACGTCCTCGTTCGCTAGATTATAAAATTGTTAACTAGATTATAAAATTGTTAACTAGATTATAAAATTGTTAACTAGATTATAAAATTGTTAACTAGATTATAAAATTGTTAACTAGATTATAAAATTGTTAACTAAATTATAAAATTGTTAACTAGATTATAAAATTGTTAACTAAATTATAAAATTGTTAACTAGATTATAAAATTGTTAACTAAATTATAAAATTGTTAACTAAATTATAAAATTATTGGCTAAATTATAACTTAAGTTTTTTCTCCTTCTATAATATGGGGTGCATTTCGAGAGATTAACCAAGTTATGAAACCTCCGGCGATCGCTAATCCTGCTAAACTTAAAAATACATTAGATAACCCGATTAAAGTTTCGGCAAATCCCGCCAAAGCTAAGGGTAAACTCAAAGCAATATTAATGGCATTATTCTGAAGACCAAAGACTTTTCCTCGCATTGCTTCGGGGGTTTCGGCTTGAATTGTGGTTTGCATCGGAATTGCTACAATTGCTCCAAAAATTCCTAATAATAAAATTAGGATCAAAGTCGGCCATAATCGTTCATTAAATAGGGATAATCCCCCTAATGATCCGGCGACTCCAAAAGAACCAATTAACGCCAATTGGAAATGAGTAAATCTATGACCTAGATTACCCAGAACTGTTGCACCAATGCCCATTCCAGCCCCTCCTGCGGCTAATAGAAAGCCAAATTGGGAGGAACTAATCTCAGGAATGATTTCGGCTAAACGCACGGCTAAAACCGCTAAGGCGGCAAAAATAGAAAACAGAATAATTAATTGTAATAAAGCATTTCTAATTAAAGTATGATTGCTTAAATAACGAATCCCATCGCGTAAATCTTCTAAAACATGAGGTTGTTCATGGTCGGCATTATTATTTTTTTCTTGGGTATTTAAAAGCATCAAAATTAACCCAGCAATTACATATTCTCCCCCGACAATTAATTCTTTTCCTATAGATTGTAAACCGATTTGATTAGAAATTAAATCCGCTAGGGCTAATAAAGGTTCTCCCACCGCAAACCCCACAATCACCGAAGCCATCATGGTTGTTGTATAAAGAGAATTAGCGGATAATAAATGGCGTTTTTCCACAACTAAAGGAATCGCCGATTGTTCCGCCGGAGCAAAAAATTGAGTTAAGGTAGAAACTAAAAAAGTGGTGATTAATAAAATATAAAACCCAACGGGTAATTGACCGAATTGTTGATCTTGAAATAGCCATAAAATTAGGGGTAAAGCCATAACTAAACCCCCGCGTAATAAGTTAGTAATCACTAAAACCGCTTTTTTTGACCATCGATCTACAAATACTCCCGCACCCGCCCCAAACAAAATTGCAGGAATAGTAAACGCCATCATAATTGCTGATACCCAACCACTAATGGTTTGATCAGCCTGTTGAAATCGAGTAGAAATAATCGCAATCATTAATACTAAATAAACTTTATCTGCTAGTTGAGAAAACAGTTGTCCACTCCAAAGGGCGAGGAAATTTTTGTTTCTCAGGACGGGTAAAAATCCCCGTTCTTCTTCCCCTGGGGGTTCGGGAACAGGGCCATTGTGATCGGAATGATTTTTTCCATTGTCCAATTCTGCGGAACTAGACGGGGTAATTTCTATCAAGGAGTCAGTCTCCCAATCTTTCATAATGGCCAAGGGTGGATGGAATTCAAAGTTTTTTTCTAAATCTGGCGATCGCATCTTATAATCTTAAATCAGTATTCTAAGAGCAGTCAGGCTTGAGCGAAAATTGACACTCTCTCCTCAACATTTTAATGATTAATTGGATCAGTGGCATGACTAATATTAGAATGGGGGATCAATAATAAATTGGTGGGTAAAGGTATCAATCAGCGACGCGGAACGGATACAACACCCTAAATGATATTCTGTATATTGTCGTAATGTCCGTTCTACGGTCATCCAGTCCCAAGCCCAAATCAGTTCACGGGACGATACCTCTGGGTTAAGGAGTTCGGGTTGGGCTAAGTGTTGCAGAATTGCTAACTGTCCGGCGGTGAGTTTCGTATTAATTTTAAGTTGAGGTTGAGGAACACTTTCTATGGTGTAAAAATTCCCAGACTCCTGAACTGTAGGGGGTTTTGAGGCAACGGTAATCGGTTTTTTCGGTTTGAGAGCGGATGGAGTCCACTCCGATAAATTAATAATTCCCCCCGTCTCAATACTAAACCCAACTCGCCAATGTTCATCGGTAAAATTAGGCTGAAGTCGTCGTTGACTTAAACAACATAATTGTACTTGAGGTGCGGTTCCAGCGAGGGCGAGAAGATGAAAAATTCCTTGGGTTAAACAGGCAATAATATGAGTGGAATTAGCAATTAAATGGGAATTAGAAAGAGTTTGTAAACGGTTTAAATGTTCATTGAGTAGGATAAATAAATCCTCTTGTTGATGGTCGCCGAGGGCTTGACTTAGGACTAATTCTGCTAAATATTGACTAGCGGCTAATTTACCTAAATTTTTACTTAAGCCTCCATAGGTAGTGACGGTTTCGGCTTGAGTTATTCTATCAAGCGATCGCCCTTTAGCAATTAATAATTGATTCACAACAAATAATTCACTCCGTCCTCCTAGTGAAGATTTTGCTTTTCTAGCTCCGGGGGCAATGGCTTTAATTAATCCAAATTCCCGCGTTAAAATGGTTAAAAGTCGATCGGATTCTCCAAAGGGTTGAGCTTTTAAATTAATCCCTGTAGCACTATAGGTTTTACTCATTTAATCTTGTCTATTAACTCTCTTTTTTGGTTTCGGTTTTTAAAATATCAACAGCCCGAGAAGTTCCTAAACGAGTGGCTCCCGCGACAATTAAATCCACCGCTTGTTGGTATGTACTAATGCCGCCGGAGGCTTTAATTCCGATGCGTCCTTTGGTCACGGATTTAATTAGTTCAATATCTGCAACTGTCGCCCCACCATACCATCCCGTACTGGTTTTAATATAAGCAATTCCCGTATCCATTAAGACCTCAACGGCTAAACATTTTTCCTCCTCTGTTAGTACACTGGTTTCAATAATTGCCTTAACCGTTTGTCCGGTTTCTTCACAAATTTCTGCTATTTCTCGATGCAATTCTTCAGTTTTTCCTATTTTCAACCAACTTAAATTAATCACCACATCTAATTCCGTCGCGCCATTTTCAACCGCTTCCTGGGCTTCATAAAGTTTCACCTTGGAAGTTGTAGCCCCGGTGGGAAATCCGATTACTGTAGATAATTTTGTGGATTTTCCTTGCAGTAGTTCTTTTGCTAGTTTAACATAACTGGGAAACACACAAACACTAGCAAATTTATATCTTTCTGCTTCATAACAATACTGTTGAATTTGTTCCGGTGTTGCGGTTTGATTCAGTAAGGTATGGTCAATATAGGGAGTAATATCTAATCCATTAGGATTAATAGATTTAGCCATAGAATTGATTGTAATTCATTTAGACATTAATTCTATTATAAGCTGTTCAGCATCTAAATTGGTCATGCAGAAATCTTGAATCTTATGCAGTGCGAGCGTCCTCGCTCGCTGGAATATACAGTTTAAATGCACAACAGCTTATAGCAATTCTAAATTCTTGAGCAAAAGGGAATAAGCCCCCCCAAACCCCCCGTGCACGCAGGGCTTAGAAATAATACTTCTGGCTGTTTCATGTCAGTTGTACGTTATTATAAACTATTGGGGATTGCTATATCAATTATTTACCCTGATTTTTTCTTTTTCTAGGCTCAATTATATTAGGATCAACATTATAGCGTTTTGCTGCTTGGGATATATTAAAATATAATAACGCATCATCACCTAATTTTTTCTTCTCCGTTGGTTGACTGAGAATTATCCCCAAAAGTTTGATAATTTCTGAAGCAACAGCTTTAGCTAATAGTGGCGGAACAGAATTTCCAACTTGTCGAAAACCGTGCCATTTTGTCCCTTGAAATCTAAACCAGTCGGGATAGGAATGTAAGCGGGCGGCTTCTCTTACCGTAATACATCGAGGGGTATAGGGATGAATTGGACGGGGGGAAGTAAAGGCGCCTCGGTTACTGGGTGTTCCGGCTCTTAAAGTGTTACATAAACCTTGAGGATCGAGTTTATGAAATCGACTAATTTTTTCGGTTTTTCCCCATTCCGTGGCTTCAAATCGGGCGGTAGAGGTGGGAGAATGGCGCGATCGCAAACTACAAGTTAACAAATTTTGATCGAAAATTCTAGGATAGGAAAAATTATCCTTAACCGCAAGTAATCCCCGCAATAATTGAGCATAAAAACTTGATTTTTGATATTCGGCTATGGTATAATCTTTCAAGAATAACTCAGGATATTGTTCAATAGTTGGTAAATCTCCAATGGCATCCCAAACCGTCGGACAGGGAGAAAAGTTATTAAAATTATGATCAATTTTAGGATTAACTTTTGGCGATTTTGTCACGGGTTGAGGATAACCAGGTAGGGGTAAACCCTTTCGAGATCCTAGAATAAATAAACGTGATCGATCTTGAGGGACACCATAATAGGAAGCATTTAAGACTTGATAGCTTTCTATGACTTGATAACCCTGATTTTGCAGCTTATCAATAATCTCAGTAATAAATTGTCGATGTTTTCCCACCGTTAAACCTGGAACATTTTCTAAAACAAAATATTTCGGTTGTAATTCATCAACTAACCGAATAAAATGAAACATTAAACTATTTCTAGGATCATCAAAAGCTCGTTTTCCCATTAACGAAAAACCCTGACAAGGTGGCCCCCCAAACACCACATCAATCTCTCTATTTCCAATATCAGAATCCTGTCTAATTTCTAATCCTGTCAGGGTTTCAATGCCTTGACAAAACACCTTCCAAAAGGGAAAATTATATTCATGGGTAGCACAATGAATTGGGTCAATTTCCACGGCGGCTAAAACATCAAATCCAGCCTGTTCAAAACCGAGGGTCATACCTCCCGCACCCGCGAATAAATCTATAGCAATCGGTCGTTTTTGAGTCTTCACAGTCAATTATTTTTACTTAAAAATGTTAAATTAGAGTCTAGTTTCTTGTGACCACAGGCTAAGATATACTAACATCATGCGACCAAGTTTTGATCACTAGCCCGGTAATTTCTTGCCCTAACCAGGGAGTATTAATAGAGCGAGATTTGAGGGTATTGGTATTAACAACCCAAGAAGTCTTAGGATCAAATAATATCATTTCTGCGGGTTGATCCGGTTGAATAGAATAGGGAGTTTGTTGTAAACAAATAGCCGGGTTACTACTTAAAAATCCCCATAAATCTAAGGCTGACCATCGCCCAGACTCAACAAAAGTTTCCCATAATAGAGGTAATGCTAATTCTAACCCAATCACACCCGGCGGCGCGTCGGCAAAGGCAACGGTTTTTTCTTCATAACAATAGGGGGTATGATCAATCGCGATCGCATCAATAATTCCCGTTTCCAGTCCTTGAATTAAAGCCTGTTGATCCGATGGATTTCCTAAAGGTGGATCTACTCTTAAATTAGGGTTGTATGGGAGAGGAATAGCATGAATAATCGTTGAATCTTGATCTTCTAACGGTTGATTCCAAATCCGATTAATAGATGTGGTATTTAATAATAAGTGTATCCAAGTTGTACTGGCGGTAATTGGTAAATTACGAGCTTTAGCTTGGGCTATTAATTCTACACTTCGCGCCGTAGAAACCCGCATAATATGAATAGGAGTTCCCGTTACTTCTACTAATTCTAATATTGCGGCTAAAGCTGCGGTTTCAGCAAATTGAGGAATTCCAGGTAAACCACATAATATAGAATCATTCCCCTCTCGCATGACTCCATTAACCGCTAATTGGCGATCGCAAGCATATAAAGCCAAGGGTTTATTTAAAGGTTTTAAATATTCTAATATTCTTCTTAATAACGCTAAATTTTCCAGAGGTTTACCATCAGCAAAACCCACAACACCAGTATCCGCTAATTCACTTAATTCCGTCATTTGTTGACCCGCCACATCTTGAGTTAATGCGCCCCAAAGATATAATTTTGGACGCTGAAACTCAGAATTGAGAATAGCAACTTTTTCAGATCGTTGTTGTAATAATGTCACCGTTGCCGGGTTATCAATTGCTGGAATAGTATTAGGTAAAATCCCTAATCGAGTAAATCCTCCAGCAGCAGCAGCATTTAATAAAGAATTTAAGTTTTCCCTTTCTTCAAATCCCGGTTCCCCACTCTGACTATATAAATCAACTAATCCCGGCCCTAAAATCAACCCTTTACTATTAATAATAATGGTATTTTCAGGATAATCATTAATTTCAGATTCAATAGTTTTAATATAACCATCAATCACTAAAATATCAGCAATTTGATCCCGTTTAGAAACCGGATCAATCACACGAACTTGCTTTAAAAGTTGACAATTCATATTCGCTATATCAGGTGTTGGTTTTAGGGTGCAGTAGAGACGTGCCACGGCGCGTCTCTCTCTCCACACAGTCAACCTATAACGCTCCCGCCGCCGTTTTATCGAGAATACTACCCGATAAATGGCTAGTAATATTATCAGCTTGTAACACAGGTAAACCCTCAATTCCTTGGGGATAATCAATTACTGTCACCGCCCCATTACCTTGTTTAAAGTTCCAAAAATGATCCGGAGGCAGATTAAATAATTGACACAAAAGGGCTTTATTAATGGCATCATGGGCAACCACTAATATAGTTACATTTTGGTGATTATAGGTTTCAACAATCTGCTTCCAAGCGATTAAAGAACGTTGCCAAACCTGTTGTAAATTCTCACCTTCAGGCATTTGAACCGTTTGCGGTGCTATTTTCCATTCCACTAATAATCCGGGGTAAAATTGTTCGATTTCCGCCTCAAATTTACCTTCCCATAAACCATGACTAATTTCACAAAATTCCGGTTCTAATTGTAACTCTATCCCCGGATGATTTTGTAATATAATTTCTGCGGTTTCCTTGGGACGCGCCATGGGACTCGTTACCGCAAAATCAATTTTAATTTCTTTGAGAAATTCCGCCGCTTTGCGAGCTTGTTCTCGACCATTATCATTCAAAGGAACATCAATTTGTCCCTGGAATTGACCCATGCGGTTCCATTCCGTTTCCCCGTGTCTAACTAATAATAATCGCGGCCCTTGATGACCAGGACGCACAGAAGGTAATTTATGACCAACGTGGGTTGTTAAGTTCATCGACTCTAACTGAACATCCGCAGGTTTCGGTAATTCTCCGGGGATAATATTAGTAAAATTCAAAATACTAATCCCACAGTTAGACTGTTGTACACTTTGATAAAATTGCGGTTGAATTCCTAAAGCCGTCGCAATTAAACAACGATTAATTCCATTATGAGCTACTAATAAAACCGTTTGATTTTGATGACGGGCTAACATTTCCCGCCAAAATTGTTTAGCCTGTTCAAATAATGCTAATACGGGAAAATGTTGTTTTTCCCCTTCAGGAGTTGAAACCAGCATCGAAAACTCATGGGGCGAGTCGTGCCAGGTCTGATACTCTTGGGGAAACTGTGCCATCACCGCTTGACGTTCCATCCCCGCCCACAGGGGAAGATCAATTTCCATTAACAGGTCGCTGGGCTCTACTTTAGGGGGGTCAGACAGATAGGTGACGATGATTTGGGCTGTTTGTTTCGCCCGTTGCAGGGGACTGCAATAGAGAGCATCAAACTTTAAACCATTCAAGGCATCACCGACTTTCTGAGCGGCCACAGAACCTTTCTCTGTCAAAACAGAGGCATCCAAGCGACCTTGAATTCGACTTTGGGCATTATAGGTACTTTGACCATGACGGACAAGAATTACACGGGTCGTCATTGTTAAATTGAGGAGTGGGAATTTTGGACTCTGGACTGAACCGAATTTAAGCCAGATGTGATTGTACCGCGTTTCGGACAGCATCGGTTAAAATGTTGAGTCTATGGCTCCAACTCGGCAATATTTTATTCTCAAGTTTTGAAATCATGACACCCAAACGCTGGATTTTAGCAATTTTAACCTTATTAGCAATTAGCTTTTTGGGTTTATCGTTACTCAATAGTTGGACTCAACCCCAAATTCAAAGCCGTTTAGAATTATATCAAACCAATTTACTGCTTCATGCTTCCCAATGGCAAGGTAAGGGAACAGAAGCCGATAATTCAATCATATTACGCGATAATTTAATTGGTAAAACTCCGGTACAAGAAGCCCTTAAACAATATCAACAAGTACAAGAATCTGCTGCAAAAAACTTAGCTAAATTTCGAGAAAATAATGAACAAATAGCAGCAAGCTCTTTACAGGAATTAGAACAACTAAATCGAGATTTACAACTGAGAATCGGGATTTTAAAAACTCAGTTAGGATCTACTGACCAAGCCATAGAAACCTGGAAGACTTTGGTAGAAACAACCTCGGAAAAACTTCCTGCATCCGGGGATAAAAATAGTATAATCAAAACCGCAAAAACAGCACAGGTGTTAATCGGATTATGGCAAACTCCCGCCCGATTATTGCCCGATGCCGAACCAATTTTACAAAACTATTTAGAGGGTTGGTTTCGTTATCAAGCCTTAGTTAAACTCTATACTTTACAACAGCGTCCAGAAGCCTTAGTAACTTTAGAAACCCAACAACAGGAACGCTCTGAACAAGCAATTTTTAAGTTAATGATTGTTAGTGCTATTCCAGGTATAGGATTAATCCTGGGATTATTATTAGCTATTGTTTTAGGAATTCAATTAATATTTAAAGGCAAGGATTCTGTTTTAGCCACTAATATGGATGTGGCTTGGTTAATTCCTTGGAATGGAGAAATTATCTTACAAGTTTTTGTAGTGGGTTTTTCTTTATTGGGGCAATTCTTTATTCCCCTAACTTTAAGAGCGGTTTTTCAAGGCTTAAATCTTCAACCCAGTAGTTTTGATGTCAGGAGTCAAGCGGTTTATATTTTAATCACCTATCTATTATTAATGGTAGGAGGATTTTCGGTTTTATATTTCTCGATTAAATCCTATTTCCCCTTACCAGAAGGTTGGTTTACCTTCAAACTCAAAGATAATTGGTTTGTTTGGGGTTTGGGGGGATATTTAGTCGCCTTACCTTTGGTGATTTTAGTGTCTTTAATTAATCAGAAATTTTGGGATGGACAGGGAGGCAGTAATCCTTTATTACCAATTGCTTTAGAAAGTCGAGATAGTGTGGCTTTAGGGATATTTTTTATCACTGCATCCATCGCGGCACCGATCTTTGAAGAAACTATGTTTCGAGGATTTTTATTACCGTCTTTAACCCGTTATCTTCCCCTGGGAAGTGCAATTATTTTAAGTGGATTTCTCTTTGCCGTGGCGCATTTTAATGTTTCGGAAATTTTGCCCTTAATGACGTTAGGAATTGTTCTAGGGTTTGTCTATACGCGATCGCGCAATTTATTAGCCCCCATGTTCATGCACGGATTATGGAATAGTGGCACTTTATTGAGTTTATATGTTTTGGGCAGTGGCGGAAGTTAGAAAGTTGACATCCGCCGTTAATAGACAGCTTAATAAAAAGCCGTCCTAGAAGGACGGGGTTTTAAACCCATTTTTCTGATAACTGATTTGGACTAGCTATATTAACTATTGATCGGGTTTAATATAAGTCGATAGACAACTATTGATGGCATTTTGAATTTCTGAATCTTGCTTAATTTGTTCTTTGCTCAACTTCCCTAAAGACTGTAATTTTTTATCGGGAAGTTTCAGTAAATTATTCAGGGTGCAACGACAATACTGTTCTCCTTTTTCTGGCTCAAGACCAAATTGACTTACCCCTTGTAAACAGCCTTTCATGTATTCGCTACTAAAGACTTGTGCTTCTTCATTCGTTAAGGATAACGCCTGATCAGCCGGGATGAAAAAACCAGGACCTAGCAATAAGACCATTAGGGGCTGGAAACGACGAAAAGCAAAAGAAGTCAACATTAAGATCAATAACTGTAGAGGTGGATTCAGCAATTACTTTCAATTCTAGCTTAAGTCGGAAAATCAACAATTAACAAACAGGTTTGTCGATACGGAAAAATCAGAGGACGCAAACCCCTGAATTTATCATGGTAGAGACGCTAAGAACAGGATATCGCTTTGCACCTGGCTTACGCAGAAACCGGGTTTCTTTGGTCTTGTGCGATAGATGACTTTTTAGGGCTTGACATCTTAAATGAATTGAAATACACTTACAATACAAACAAATTAAAATTCAGCCTATCAACTGCTTTCATGCCCAAAAGAGGGCAGTTGATTTTTATAAACATCTAAAAATTAATCATCAGAATTAACTCCTATTTATGACTCAAAAGATTGCAATTATTGGGGGCGGTTTTAGTGGGGTGATGGTGGCAATTCATCTCCTCCAAAAAGCCTCCCAGTCTTTAAATATTTATTTAATAGAACGCAGAAATAAATTGGGGGAGGGGATTGCCTATAGCACTCCTTTAGATCATCATTTGCTCAATGTTCCTGCCGGAAAAATGAGTGCTTTTGCGAATCAGCATGACAATTTTTTACAATGGCTGAATGTTCATTATCCAGATAAATTAATTACGGATAAAACCTTTGTTCCTAGAAAATTTTATAGTGAATATCTGCGCTCAATTTTGCAAGACGCTGAACAAAAAGCTCGGGCTGGAGTTCTTTTTTCTCGGGTTTTAGATGAAGCGATCGCTATTGACAAAACACCCAGCAATTTAATTATAACTTTAAAAAGTGGAGAACAACTATCCGTTGATCAATCTGTTTTAGCCCTAGGCAATTTTCCGCCTCAAAATCCGGCTATTTCTGACCCTTCATTTTATCAGAGTTACCGTTATGTTCCTTGGGCTTGGTCTGAACCTCAATTACCCTCGATATCAACCTATGAACCCCTATTATTAATCGGATCTGGATTAACCGCTATTGATATTATTGCTACTCTAAAAGAGCAAAACCATCAGGGTAAAATTTATGTTATCTCTCGACGCGGTTTATTCCCCCAACCCCACGCAAAAGTCGAACCCTTACCCCCATTTTTAACCCCAGAATCTGCCCCCAAAACCACAAGAAAATTACTTCATAAAATTCGAGAAACAATTGACAATTCTGCTAAAAAAGGATATGATTGGAGGGCAGTAATTGATTCTTTACGGGTTGAAACCCCCTCAATTTGGAATCATCTTTCACCCCCAGAACAGGCTCGATTTTTGCGCCATGTCCAACCCTATTGGGAGGTTTTGCGGCATAGAATTGCACCCGATATTCACCAACAAATCCAAGAGTTATTCAATAATCAACAGTTAATTTTATATGCAGGTCGAATTTTAGAATATTCTGAAAATTCCGATCATGTAGACGTGATGATTCGTCAAAGACACAATCAAGAATTATTGAATTTACGAGTTAGTTTAGTCATTAACTGTACTAATTCAGTCGGTGATTATCATAAACTTAACAATCCTCTACTGGGTAACTTATTCAAAAGCGGTTTAATTCGTTCTGATTCATTAAATTTAGGTTTAGATGTCACCAAAACTGGAGCATTAATTGATCAAAAAGGTGAAATTTCTCAACAACTATATACTTTAGGTACAGCCTGTAAAGGATCTCGCTGGGAAACCACCGCAGTCAGAGAAATTCGAGAACAAGCAGAAAATTTAGCAACAGAATTGTTAAACTGAATCTAACAATTTTATAGCAATCCTATTTGAGTTATATCCAAGATTTCGGCTTAAAAGTAAACACCGGCTGTTTCATATATCAATCCGCGTCAAGATTGTAATATTTTAATACTGATATGAAACAGCCAGAAGTATTATCCGGTGTTCCGGTGTTCCCAGATCCGGCGTTCCGGTGTTCAGGTGTTCCTTTAAATACTATCTGAAAAAGAGACAAATTGAAGTTGTGCAGGAGAAACTCCTTTCACTAAACCTAAAACATTCCCGGTTTTAGCTTCTGTAATAACTGTCACCGATGCTGATTCAATTTGAAAATCCAAAGTTCTAATCTGACCCAGAGGCAAAGGGCCACTACTATCATAATCTCGGCGATCGCCATAGGTAATGGTTTTTTGAGTTAATACAATATCATTAGCCGTTAACCCTCCTGTCAACCCAATCCTATCCCCTTGGGCGCTATTGTAATCGAGGATAAAATCAGAGGTAATCTCGTCGAGACCATCAACATTACCGCAACCACAGTCCACTGGCGGAGGAGTGGCGGTATCGGTGCGTAGGACAAATACATCCGCACCTTCACTACCCCAAAGCCGATCCACGCCCAAATCACCGATCAGGGTATCATTTCCCGCCCCACCGACTAAGGCGTCCTCCCCTTGACCCCCTCGCAGTAAATCATTATCTGCATCCCCAAACAGATAATCATTGCCCAAATTACCACTGAGCAGATCATCCCCCGTACCCCCATAAAGCACATCGGAGTCTTGACCCCCCCACAGGGTATCATTTCCCCCTTGACCTTCGAGGGTGTCATTTCCCTGATTTCCCCTCATTGCTTCTGAGTCTGTGGAGCCCCGAACATAATCATCTCCCCCCAAGGCGGCTAACCCATTGGGATATTTAGAGATCCCTAGGGGGTTACTTCCGAGGACTCCGGGGGCAATTTCAACGGTATCGGCATTTTCCGTTAATAAAAATAGCCCTGATTTCATATCTCCAGGGGTTAAAGGTTGGGAGATTACCGGAATACTGGAAATATCTTCCCCGACTTGTCTCGGTAACTGGTTGCTCACGGATTCTGTTTCTGATGAGATGGATTGCATATTGTTTGATTTGAGTTAGATCATCAATATTATAGGACTACCCAATTTAGAAATTATTTTATCCCTTGTTGATTAAAAATTTTATATCTTCCCCATTACCTATTCCCCATTACCTATTCCCCATTACCCATTACCCATTACCCATTACCCGTTCTCTATAACGGCACGAAAAACCCCTATAATTTAAACTGGATTGAACAGATTAATATTCAAGGGTCATAAAAGAGGTAATTAGATTATGAGTTATGATTATGATTTGTTTGTGATCGGTGCAGGTTCCGGTGGATTAGCTTCTTCAAAACGGGCGGCATCCTATGGGGCAAAAGTGGCGATCGCTGAATATGATTTAGTCGGAGGAACCTGTGTAATTCGGGGTTGTGTTCCTAAAAAATTAATGGTTTATGCCTCTCAATTTTCCTATATGTACGAATATGCTCAGGGTTACGGATGGGGAGAAGTTGAACCTAAATTTGATTGGAATAAATTAATTACTGCTGTTGATACGGAAGTTAAACGGTTAAGTCAACTGCATATTAGTTTTTTGGAAAAAGCTGGAGTTGAACTGATTTCTGGTTATGCTAAATTTATTGATCCCCATACGGTAGAAGTGGGAGACAAAAAAATTACCGCCGATAAAATTTTAATTGCCGTGGGAGGAGAAGCGGTTAAACCCGATATTCCTGGTATTGAACATAGTATTACTTCCCGGGAAATGTTTTTACTCCCAGAACAACCTCAAAAATTTGCCGTTTGGGGTGGGGGTTATATTGGGGTGGAATTTGCTAGTATTCTCAAAGGATTAGGTAGTGATGTCACCCAAATTATTCGCCGAGATTTAATTTTAAATGGGTTTGATGAAGATATTAGAAATAATATTCAAGAAGGCATGACCAATCATGGTATTCAATTCTTAACCGAAAAAGTAATTAAAAAAATTGAAAAAACAGATGCTGGATTAAAGTTGTCTTTTAAGGGGAAAAACTCAAAATCTATAACCGTAGATGCCCTACTTTGTGCCACCGGACGCCAACCTAATTTAGCCGGATTAGGGTTAGAAAATGCCGGGATAGAAATTAATAAAAAAGGCGCAATTGTGGTGACAGCCGATAGTTGTACCAATCAACCTAATATTTTTGCCGTGGGAGATTGTACCGATCGGATGAATTTGACCCCGGTGGCGATCGCCGAAGGACGAGCTTTTGCCGATACGGAATTTGGTCATCAACCCCGATTTATTACCCATGAAAATATTGCTACGGCGGTTTTTTCCTATCCCGAAGCTGCTACCGTGGGATTAACAGAAACCCAAGCGCGGGAAAAATTTGGGGATAATATTAAATGCTACACGGCCCGTTTTCGTCCGATGTTCCATAGTTTTACCGGATCGGAAGATAAGGTATTCATGAAATTAATTGTGGAAATAAATACTGATCGGGTTTTAGGTGTTCACATGGTGGGAAAAGATGCGGCGGAATTAATTCAAGGGGTGGCGATCGCGGTTAATATGGGAGCGACCAAAAAAGACTTTGATAATACCATGGGAATTCACCCCAGTAGTGGAGAAGAATTTGTCACCCTTTAAACAATTACGAATTAAGAATTACGAATTAGGAATTAAGAATTTAAGAGTTGATAACTCGTAATTTGTAATTCGTAATTCGTAATTTATTTCTATTTCTGCCATTTCCTGCTAATATGGCTAAATCAGTTTCTCACCGTTGGGGAAGTTGCCCGTGCGTATTCCACTCGATTATTACCGAATATTAGGCTTACCGATTCAAGCAACTCCAGAACAACTCAAGCAAGCGCACCGCGATCGCACTTTGCAACTTCCGAGACGGGAGTATTCTGATTTAGCGATCGCCGCCCGCAAACAGTTGATTGACGAGGCCTATGCTATTTTATCGGATGCCGATCAGCGAAATGCTTATGATATGGGGTTTCTAGCCAAAACCTACGAACCCGAATCAGAAGTTAAAACTCCGGCCTTCGGGAAACGGGTCACCCCCGAATCCACCGCCCTCGAGCCCGTGATCGATGCCCATACCCCCAGTATTGAGATCGAAGATCGACAATTTGTGGGGGCTTTATTACTCCTGCATGAGTTAGGGGAATATGAATTAGTGGTGAAACTCTGTCACCCCTATCTAAATACGGGCAGTATTGGCCTCAAAGATGGCCGTTTTGGGGAAGCGTCCCTAATTGTTCCCGATATTGTTTTAACCGTCACCAGTGCCTATTTAGAACTGGGTCGAGAACAATGGCAACAAGGACAATATGAAAATGCCGCTTCTTCCTTAGAAGCCGGACAGAATCTATTATTAAGGGAAAGCTTATTTGCCAGTTTAAGAGGTGAAATGCAAACGGATCTCTACAAACTCCGTCCCTATCGGATTTTAGAATTACTCCAACTCCCCCTAGAAAAAGCCGCAGAACGTCGCAAAGGACTGCAACTCCTCCGGGAAATGCTCCACGAACGTAGCGGTATTGATGGTCAAGGGGATGATGGGTCAGGTTTAGGCGTTGAAGACTTTCTGCGGTTTGTGCAGCAACTCCGTCGCCAGATGACCACCGCCGAACAACAGGGGTTATTTGAAACCGAAGCCCGTCGCCCTTCGGCCGTTGCCACCTATTTAGCGGTTTATGCCTTAATTGCTCAAGGATTTGCCGAGGCCCAACCCGCCCTAATTCGCAAGGCTAAATTAATGCTGATGCAGTTGGGGCGGCGACAGGATGTGCATTTAGAAAAGGCTGTTTGTGCCTTATTGTTGGGGCAAACTGAAGAAGCCAGTCGTTCCCTAGAATTAAGTCAGGAAAGGGAACCCATTGCCTTTATCCGAGAAAATTCCCAAAACTCCCCCGACCTGTTACCCGGATTATGTTTATATGCGGAAAGCTGGTTACAGGATGAGGTGTTTCCCCATTTTCGGGATTTGCTGGATAAGTCGGTATCCTTGAAGGATTATTTTGCCGATCCCCATGTCCAGGCCTATCTCGAAGCCCTACCCAATGAAACGGGCAGCCCTTCTAATGAGTGGGTGGTAGTGCAACCAAGACGTCCGCCGACAAACCCAGGTTCTGGATCAAAGTCCATGACCCCAGCCCCCGGTGCAACGGAAACGAGTCCTCAACTCACCCAGGCTTCTTTAGACGCTTTAACGGCCACTTTAGCCGCTAGAAATATGGGGGTATCGAGTGCCAATCTCCAAGAACCCTTAGCCCCCTCCCAACCCCCAGCCAGTGTTCGGACTGCGGTAGAAACGGGTTCTACGGCAACATCTTTGCAAGGAAATCACAAAATTCCTGAATCTTCCCGTCGCGGTGCTTCCGAAACTTCCCCACAACCGCTCCCAGACCCGGCGGCGTCGGCTAATGTCCCTCCAACTCCCGCCTCCAAAAACGCTTCTAGCTCTGCCAATAGCAGCAGTCTGCGTCGGATTCAACGGAAAAATGATTCTAGTCAATGGCGTCGGTTATTAATTCTAGGTCTGGGAGGGTTATTCGGACTTTGGTTGCTTTGGTTCTTACTTTCCAGGGTTTGGGGAGCCTTCGCCGATGTTTTGGGCTGGTCTGGGCCAACTTTGAAAGGGGAACAGGCAATGGTGCAGTTAAGCCAGCCTCCCTTACCGATTCCTGAACCGACACCCGTTACCGCCGAACCGGAAAAAATCACTCCCGAAGTGGCGGAAGCCAAACTGAATCAATGGTTATCGGCAAAATCCGCTGCCCTGGGGCCAGAGTATCAAGTTGAGGGGCTGCGGGAAATATTAGTTGATCCAGCCTTGGCCCGTTGGGTGGCTATGTCACAAAATATGAAACAAGATGGTTCCCATCGCACTTATAAACACAACGTCAAAGTTAGTGAAGTCCAGATGGATCAGACCAATCCCAACCAAGCGATCGCCATTGCCAATGTTCAGGAACAAACCCAGTTTTTCAGTCGCGGTCAGGCCCAAAATACTGAGGATGCCTCTTTACAGATTCAGTATCGGTTTATTCGCAAGGATGGAGCTTGGCGCATTGAAGATTGGCAAGTGATTCGTTGATGGAAATTTCCCTCTTTGATCCCCAAAGAGGTTTTTTTTACCTCCAAATGTCAGGGTTTCATGACATAATGATCCCCAAAATCCCGAAAACTGTGTATATTTACTTATCAATATCCGTTTACCCCTTGACCAAACTTAATATTTTCTGCAATATGGTGAGTAATCAAGCGATCCCCATGATCCCTAAGAATTTCTACAGAGTTATCAATCTGCTGTTTAAGCCAATGGAGATCACTCTTTTATGTCAAAGGAACGCCCACCTTTAGAAACTATGACACTGCGGCAACTTCGCAAAGTAGCAAGTGAATATGGCATTTCTCGCTATAGTCGAATGCGTAAATCTCAGCTTTTAGAAGCTATCGAGGAAATCGAAAGTCAGAAGTTTGGAACCCCTAATCCATCTCGCGCATTGGAGGCACAAGAAGAAGTGGAAGTTGCAAAGTTTTCTCTAGCCGGTCAGAACTATCAGATAGCTGATTCCCTATCCTCCGTGGATGAGGGTTTAGCCGACTTACCCGGTGGGTATGGTGAAAGTCAGATTGTCATGATGTCCCGAGATCCTGAGTCAGCCTATACTTACTGGGACGTTTCTAACGAACAGAAGGAAATGTTTCGACGCCAAGGAGGGCAACAGTTAGCCCTGCGGATTTATGATGTTACTGATATTGATTTAGACTCTCAAAGTCCCCATAGTATTCAAGAATATCCCTGTGATGAGTTAGCGAGGGAATGGTATTTACCCATACCAGTAAGCGATCGCGACTATGTTGTTGAAATTGGTTATCGCTGTGTTGACGGTCGTTGGTTAGAATTAGCCCGTTCTGCGGCGACTCGGATTCCTCCGGTTTATCCCACAGAATGGATTGACGATCAGTTTATTACCGTTTCTTGGGAAGAAGAATTAAAAGGGAAAACCTTGTATGAGTTCCCTGTCCCCAAAAAATCCTATGTTCTGGCTGGGGTTCATAGCGATGTATTTGGGTTATCCAAGGAAGCAGAATCCAAGCGGATTGCGGGTTCTTTCTTTGGTTCGATGCACCAAGTTGTTGAACCCGAAAAGGCTCTGAGTTCTTTTATTTTCCCCTCCGGTGTGGGAATGTGGGCTTCAGGTGTTGGTGAAGTTCAGTCTGGTGTCGGTTTGGGTTACACCACTTCCGGTGTCGGACAAACCCAGTCTGGTATTGGTATTGGTTATACCCAATCTGGTATCGGTTACACCACTTCCGGTGTTGGACAAACCCAGTCGGGTATTGGTCTTTCTGGTGTAGGTCTGGGTGTTGGCTATACCCAATCGGGTATTGGTTACACTCAATCGGGTGTTGGTTATACGGAATCCGGGGCTGGATTAGGTTATACCCAGTCTGGTGTTGGTTATACTCAATCGGGTATTGGTTACACTCAATCGGGTGTGGGTTATACGGAGTCCGGGGCTGGATTAGGTTATACCCAGTCTGGTGTTGGTTACACTCAATCGGGTATTGGTTACACTCAATCGGGTGTGGGTTATACGGAGTCCGGGGCTGGATTAGGTTATACCCAGTCTGGTGTTGGTTACACTCAATCGGGTATTGGTTACACTCAATCGGGTATTGGTTACACTCAATCGGGTGTGGGTTATACGGAGTCCGGGGCTGGATTAGGTTATACCCAGTCTGGTGTTGGTTACACTCAATCTGGTATTGGTTACACTCAATCGGGTGTGGGTTATACGGAGTCCGGGGCTGGATTAGGTTATACCCAGTCTGGTGTTGGTTATACTCAATCTGGTATTGGTTACACTCAATCGGGTGGGGG
>Ga0082207_1000478_pt1 | contig 22808 bp, 21 predicted proteins | sample LakMenEpi10Aug09_FD_71540 | JGI IMG/M metagenome (GOLD analysis project Ga0082207, IMG submission 71540)
CCAAAACCGGGCGTAAATTTCGTTGAGTCTTAAAATTGGGAGCTACAGGCCGATCATTTGGAAGCGGTATTGGTATACATCACCACCGCGAGTCCTTCGATTCCCATGGAGACCCTTTCGATGACGATCCAAAAGATATTTCAAACGCAGATAGAGCCTGGTTCGATCGCCGATCAGTATATGAAGAAGGGACGGCAGGAAGGCCGACAAGAAGGCCGTCAAGAAGGCCGTCAAGAAGGCCGTAAGGAGGGCGAAATCCAACTCATCCAGACGTTGCAGGAAATCTTAGGTATTACGACAAGCGATGCATCGAGTTTCCAAGACCTAGGGCTTGAACAATTGCAAGCGATCACTGCTGGGCTTCGCCAACAGATCCGAGATCGTAAATAGTTCGTTGCATTGTATCTCGGGCTAAAGCTCGGATTGAAAACTGTATTGGATCCGCTCGATGAGGATCAGAGCCAGCAGCAAAAGCCCAGCAGAGATCCCCAGGACCCATCCGATCTGAGCCCAACCCGTCGGGTCACTTGCGACCATCCCATTGCGAACCATCCCGTCAGACGAGAAATATTTCTCGACGGATAAACCTAGCCAACGAAAGAGGATCGATCGGAGCCTATAGGAAATAGTAAACTGATTGATCACCGCCGGTATCCATGCCAAAAGGCCTTCTGCAACCAACGCATAGATAAACGAGATGACCATCACCCGCTTTTGGAATATTACCCCGATGAGGGAAAACAGGGCTCCGTAAGCGATCGAGGAGAGCACGCACAGCAGGCTGATTGTGCCCCAGGTTTTCAATGGATCCTGCAGCGGTAAAAACGGGATCGCGATGCTTGCCGATAGGATTCCAGCACAAGTCGTCCATAGCACTGCGACGATGTACTTACCAAGAAGCAGTGCGCGGCGACCTTGGTATCGTATCAAGCTATAAAGCCAAGATTGTCCCTCAAGCTCGGCATGTACGATCGGCGAAGCCAACACCAACATCCCCAGCGTCGTTAGGATCTGCGGTATGAGAAAAAACAAAAGCAAACAAAAAGCAATGCTGGCCTCTTGCTCATTCCTGACTCGCTGCGGGGTCAGATTCGCTACCGCGATCATCAAGGCCGTAGGGATCAAGACCATGAGCCCGAACATCGCGATACGAGCTGGAGTGAAGGAACGTGCAAGCTCGTAGTCGATCACCCCTGGAATCGACTTCAAGAGCCGCGAGGCAATTCCGCCGGCAGGAGTGTAGGAATTCGTCTCGGGGGTCATCGATGGGCTCCGGGGTTTTGATAAGCTCGCTCGCCGCGATGGCGTGAGATCAGGAGGCGAAACAGAGTGCTGATATCCCCGTCGCTACCGGTGATCCGCTCGATGGAGACTTGGCCACTACTGACCCAGAGCGATAGGGTCTCATAGAGTTCCATCGGGCGATCGACGGTCAGAACCAAGCGGTTGGGAATCGAATCGCGATGCACCGCACGAATCCATGGTTTTTCGGCAAGCAAGGATGCCAAGCGATCCCGAGTTTCGGATTGCACGACGATGTCTTGAGGCAGATCGGCAAGAAGTCGTCGGAGTTCGCCTGCGGTGCCACTGGCAAGAAGCCTGCCTCCGAAGATGAGCATGAACGAGTCGGTCACTTGCTCGACTTCGTGCAACACGTGGCTAGCAAGCAGCAGGCTCTTGCCGGCTTTAGCCCACTGCACCAAAAGCTCGGTCATTTGGTGACGACCCACTGGGTCTAGCCCATTGAATGGCTCATCGAGGATCAGAAACTCCGGTCGATGCGCGATGGCTTGTGCCAGTTTGCACCTCTGCCGCATGCCGAGGGAATAAGTATGGATATGGCGATCTTTAGCGTCTTGCAAACCTACCTGCTCTAGGACTTCGAGGGCTCGCTCTTTGGCAAGCATTCGACTCCAACCGGACATGCGCAGGAGCAGCACGAGCCATTGCAACGAGGTAACCCCATGCACGAGCAGCTCGGTCGCAGGGCACACCCCAATTCGCTCTTGGAGTCTCCGGGTCGCAAGTGGATTTTCGCCCAGCACTCGGAGGCTACCGAGGGTTGGTCGGAGGGCTCCGGTGATCAATCCGATGAGCGTCGATTTTCCCGCCCCGTTGGGACCGATCAAGGCATAAGCACCCTTGGGAAGCGACAGCTCCAAGTCGTTGACTCCGATGACCGTCCCGTACATGAGCGATAGGTTTCGAAATTCGAATAGATTTTCCACGGATCCACTCAATGCCATTTAACTCGATGCGCCCGACTACACCTTGAGAACTCTTGAAACTCTCCAGTAAGCAAACCCGTAACCAACGACCGATGCGATGATCGCAAGGATCCACGGGGACCAAACCCACTGGTCCTTGACCGCCAAGCCAAAGATTTGTTGCTGCAGATAGCCAAGGGTTTCGTAGGGAGAAAAAAGCTTGTAAGAACTCCAATCGTACATCGAGCTGATCTCTTCGAAACCCATGTCTCTCCTGCGTCGTGGACGAGCTTGTCCGATTTGGGTTGCTGCCCATAGGGCGTTGTAAGTCACCGAGCCGATGACCCACATGGCAAACCAAGCGAATCCGGCATACCGGCTTTCTTGGGTCATCGATGAGAAGGCAAGGGCAATGGCCGAAGTGGGTATCATCAGCACAAGGGAGGCCACGAGGATACGAAGTGGAATATCCCACGTTTGAGCGATCGCAGTCGAATCGGTCGAGAGAAACAGACCCGTCAGGTAGATGATCAAGGCCGGCAGTGCCGACATCATGAACAGCAAAAAGAAGAGTACTAAGGATTTACCGAGAATGTATTCGGCGGGCGTCAGTGGCCGAGAAAGATAGAGCAAATAGCCTCTGCTCCGCAAATCGTAACTGATGAGTCTCGGGGCAACCAAACCCAACACGACGATCATCCCGATGGCTTGAGGATAGCGAGACAGATTAAATAGGATGTAAGACCACGTGAAGTGGCGGTAGGCTTCCGGATTTTCTGTAGCGTCGCTCAGATCCACTCCTGCCCTTGCCGCGATGCTCCTTGATTGCGGGTTGCGTCCCAGCGCGCGAATCAATTCTCTGGGGCCAGACCTGTCGATGGTTTGTTCATAGGTTGCCACGAAGATGCCTGCGATCAGCGCCGGGATCGCCATGAACATCAATACACGCTTTAACCACGTTCCTTTCCACACTAAGTGGATGCCGGTGGTTGCCAACACCATCGCTCGGCTCCAACGTGGGGTTCGAACCCCCTGCCAATTCCGATAACCTACATCCAGCAACGGCATGACTTAACTCCGGATCGCTTCGAGGAAGGCTTGTTCAAGGGAATTCTTGGCTTGTTCGATCCTGAGGATAACGATTTGCTCCTCGAAGCAGGTTTTCCAGATGGGATCAAGAATCGATCTTTGGTTTCCAACGGCAACAAACTCCGCATCCGAAGTGCATTTGCACTCGATCCCCTGGGCTACCAAAGCTTGGGAAAGCTTCTGGGCTTGGGAAACCACAGTGATTTGAAGTCCCTCTTGGCTGGGTCTTTGGAGATTCTCTAACGAATCAACGACACGGATTTTACCTCCGGCCATAATCACGACATAGTCGCATGTTTGCACGACGTCGTGCAGGATGTGCGTCGAAAGCAAGATCGACTTGCCCATTTCATTGGCCAAAGAGTAGATGCGATCCAAGAATTGTTCGCGCTGGGCTGGATCAAGACCCGTTGTAGGTTCGTCGAGGATGATCCATTGAGGGTCGTGAACCAGGGCCTGAGCAAACTTGAGCTTTTGCCTCATGCCTGTCGAATAAGTTTCTACGTTCCGGTATCGTTCTTGCCCAAGATCGCAGTAGTCGGCAACTTCGTGCGAACGACGAAGGGCTTCTTTCTTTTGCAATCCCGAGAGCCTGGCCATCATCTGGATCGATTCGATCCCTTGTAGACCTTGCAGATAGCAGTCATCCTCGGGCAAATAGCCCACGTTATCGCGCACGATGCGAACTTGCGAAGGCCAATCGAAACCCAGAACCTTGCCCTTGCCCCGATCGATGGAAACCAAGCCCAAGATCGATTTAATGAGCGTGCTTTTACCGCACCCGTTTGGGCCTAGCAATCCCACGACACCCCGTGGGATCGCAAGCGAGATGTCTTTAAGAACCTGCTTTCCACTGTAACTTTTGCTGACCGATTCGAGCTCGAAAACCAGATTTTCCGACGAGTGATCGAGGTTCATGAAAACAAAAAAGTCGCAAAACAAGTTTATGGGTGCAGGTCGTATTAAAGAGCTTCAGCGGAGCTTAACCCTTGACCTTGGACAACGCGGATCGCGCGGTTGCAACGCATTGGCGAATGTCGTCGATCGGATCCTTGGGGTTCTCTTCGTACTCGAGCGACAGCGCCCCATCGGCTGGGAATTTTGCTTGGATCAGGGCGTCGAAGACCGCAGCGCAGTCCAAGTGGCCTTGGCCAAGGATGACCCCTCGGGTGCTTTCCTTCATCTCGGCAAAATCTTTCAAGTGGACACCGTAGAGTCGACCGGCCAGGGCTCGGATGACATCGACAGGTTTTTCACCCGAGCGGATAAAGTGACCCAGGTCAGCGCACGCACCGATGCGAGGATCGCGACCCTCGATGGCCTTGAGCACATCGACAATTTTGTTGAAGCGGTCCGAGGGGCCATGGTTATGGATGGCGATTCGGATGTCGAATTCTTTGACCAGATCGTTAAGGCTGTCCATCGAGTCTGGAGTGGGAGCGGCCGAAATATTCTTGATGCCAGCCTTCTTCGCAAATTCGAAAACCTTGCGATTTGCCTGGGCGTCTTTGGTAAAGCCGTTGACACCGTGGGCCGAGATGCGAAGACCCAGGCCTTTGACCTTGTCGACCATCTTCTTGATCTCTTCGTCACTGGCCGTCAGGGGGAACATACCACTGAAGAACTCGACTTCTTCGAAGCCGAGGTTTTTGGTGTGATCCAAGGCGACCTCGACTGGGAACCCTCGCAAGGAGTAGATTTGGATTCCGAGTTTGAGGCCAGCGGCCTTGGCTTCTTGAGCAAACAAACGTGCCGTTGGGCTCAGTGCGATCGGGCTCAGTGCGATCGGGCTTAGTGCCATCGGGCTTAGTGCCATCGCTCCGAGGCCTGCGGAACTGGCAAGTCCGGTCAAGAAACCGCGACGGGATTTTGCATGGTTAAGAGTGTTAGGGGAACTGCTTTGGAGAGAAACCATGGTTTTTTCGTGATCCTTCGATGAACAATCGGTATCAAATGGGAAAACGGGATTGCCTCAAAAAGGCCTGCAAGTACACTGCTTGACTTCAAAATAGTACTCGATTTGACTTGGAATTGTTTCGTTCTCTGGACTTTTTTGCCAAAGCCTCGATCTGTTTATGGCCAGTAAGGATTTTGATACCGACCAGCTAGCAGCGTATTTGCACATCACACCCGATCAGGTGGCCAAGATGGCAGTGCGTGGGAAATTGCCCGGTCGGAGGGTCAATGGTCAGTGGAAGTTCTCCGAGTCGGAGATTCACCATTGGCTCGAGGAGCAGATCGGGATCGTCCAAGCCGACGAGCTTGAGCGTTTCGAACGTATCTTAGAAAAGAACTTGGACACCTCGATTGACGATAGGACCATGCTTTCGGAGTTTATGACCATCGAGTCGATCGCGATCCCGCTTGAGGCTCGAACGAAGAACTCCGTTGTGCGTGAGATGTGCAATGTGGCCGCCGGTACGGGGCTTCTTTGGGATGCCCCCCAGATGGCCGAAGCGGTCTCGATGCGTGAGGCATTGCATCCGACGGCTCTTGAAAATGGGGTTGCCTTGCTCCACCCACGACGCCCTCAGTCGTCAATTCTTTCCGACTCATTGGTCGCTCTTGGCATCACCAGCCAACCGTTTCCTTTTGGCAACACAGCCGGCCATCAGACAGACATCTTCTTTTTGATCTGTTCGACCGACGATCAGATCCACCTGCGGATATTGGCCAGACTTGCAAGACTCGTCAGCGACGAGGTGCTTTTAACCATGCTCAGATCGGCTCGAAGCCCTTCCGAAGCGATCGAGCTGATCAAAGCTGCCGAGATTGAACTTATCGAGTCGAGTCGCAAATGATCCAGCCTCAATCGACGGACCTGTGTATCGGTTGGTACGGGCCTGTCGGCGGCATATGGATGAGTTTGTTAGATCATTTTGAGCAAGTCGAGTTACTGGATCGACACAGTGCCAGCGAGTGGCTCGATGATGCAACGTCTGATCGCAAGTTGCTTATCGGGCTTGAGCATCGAAGCGATCCGAAGTTGGGTTGGCTTTTGGATTTGGCATCAAAGACTTCGAAACCACCCGTAAAGCAGTCAGCCAGTAAAGCCACCAAGAAGCGATCAACGGCTCGCAAGGCTCCTGAAGATGGGGGTGCTCCTAGGAAGATCGCTTGCGTACTAGGAGAGGATTGGGGGGGGCATCGCAGGACATTTCCACTCCCAGAGTCGATAGAGACGTTTTATTGGCATCAGTGGTACGACCAAGTCCTTCCTTGGGTAGGATTGGGGTCGACTTGCTATGAGATGTCCGCGACCGGACTGAGGGTTGGTCGTATCGCAACGGATAGCGATCGGTTTTTGAGTTGGCGAGCGAGCAAGGAAACCCATGCGAACTTGAGCAACAGGATCGCTTGGGTCATCAGCGATCAGGAGTCTCATGTGCAGTTATGGCATGAGTTGCTTGAGTCCTATGGCATCCGAGCCGTAGGTTCTCGAGCAGATCGGTTGCAAGCGGTCATCGAAGCAGACTTGATGGTCGTCGAGATCCATGCCAGAAACGGTAACGAGTTTATATGTGGTGAGCTCGGTCGTAAGGAGATGGATTTTTTGAGTCAGCTTCGCGAGGGTCAACCAAGGGCCTTTATGGTGGTGACCGATGGTTTTGTGCAAATGGAGCGGTGGAAGGCCTATCGAGGGTTGGGTATTGATGCGGTTGTTGGGCGTCCGTGGAATTTGCAAGGGGTTTTGTATAGCTGGGAACGTTGGCTGGCATTTGAGCACCAGCCTGAACTCGCCGTAGGCAGAACCAAGAAGCGATAATCGAATCTTCGCAGGGTTAACGTTTCAGCGAGCTTCTCGACGAGCCAGTTCATCGCGAAGCTGTGCGGCAAGTTCGTACTGTTCGGTTTTAACGGCTTGATCGAGTTGTTGTTGGAGCGACGGTCCGATGTCATATTCCTCGCACAGCGAATCTCGCAGCTTGGTTAATTGCACGACCATTTCGTCTTCGTCGAATTCCTCTTCGGCCTCATGTTCGATGAAGATATCGCGGATCTGTTCGAGTCCGTCTTCGAGTAACGATATGGCTTTTTCCGCATCGGCTTCATCCAAAGCGGCCATCGCGGCAGCTTGGGTGCGATGGAACATAACAAAGGGTCGATATTGTTCGTGGCTCATGGTCCAGTCTTCATCGGGTGCATGATCGCGGCATACATCCATCAGAGCCAGTGTATGATCGGCATCTTCGACGGCTCGGTGGTAATGCTGGAGTCGCAACCAAGAGATTCGTCGATGGTAGTATTGGAGAAACTCTCGATCGGCATCGAAACACTGGTCGTCGTTCACCACAAAGTCTGGTGACTTTTCTTCCAGGGCTAGCATTCGATCCAGGAAGGATGGGTATCCGTCGAAGGTTTGTCCGTCAGGTCGACCTTGGGTCTCCATTTGCAGGACACCTAGATCGATTCGCATTTGGATGACGTCTCTACCGTCGGAACCTTTGACGAGACGGACCGACAGGGAGTGAGGATCAAACCCCCAATCGCGAAGAACATCGTCGAGTCCTTTGGATGAACCCATGGCACTCTTTCTATTGTCTGATTGCATACCGCGAGGTTTTGATTTCATTTCGATCGTTGCAACATCATCGAAAGATCGGCCCCCGCCCTTTACAAAGGATAACCATCCTGATTCTGCTTTTCCAGAACCGATGATTATTTTAACGCCCCCCAGGATTCGACTCGGGCCGATGCGTTTAAGGCGATTGGGCCAAGGCCACGTTCGATGGTTGGCTCCTTTCGTTTGGAAGTGTTCGCAGGATGCGAGTTCATGGCTACCCCTTTGGGCTAATTTATGGGGGGCTTGGGGCTGTTTGATCGTTGCTAGGATTCAAGGGGCTTGCCTGCTGAGGCCTGACCGATAAAGCAGCCTTGCGCGATTATCCTTGGGTTTTTACAAGGAAAAGCCACAGCGTGAAAGGCTCTATTTCGAATCGACACCCTGGAAAAAGGCTCCCGAATCTGGTTGGCTCTGCTAAAATCCCACCCTCAAATCGCAGCTCAATCGTTACGATGATCCGGTGGATCCGTTGCAAACTTGGTTTTTCATCGCAAGCATAGGTGACTCAGGGGTGCCGGCAAGATCCATGCAACCGACCCAAAGGGCCTATTTTAAACCCCGAGTGTGCGTCCTTTTTTTATTGAATTCATTCCCTGATAGACCATCGACTTGATCGATTCAACTGAGGATTCCACCGAATGCAGCAACTGGTTTACAAACACACGCTAGCCAATGGCTTGACGGTTTTAGGAGAGCCCATGCCGTGGCTCGAATCAGTCGCCTTTACGTTGATGTTTCCTGGGGGTACCGCACGCGAAGGGGCCCAACGTTTGGGGCTTGCGGGCATGACACTCGAACTATCGCAGCGAGGTTGTGGTCGTTGGTCTAGTCGCGATGTGGTCGAGCAACTGGATTTTCTCGGGGTCGAGCGTTCGAGTTCGGTTTCGAGTTTCTACACGAGCATCAGCATGTCGGCCATGGCAAGCGTCCTTGAGACGACGTTCGAAGTTGCTGTTGCGATGGTCAGGGAACCTCATTTTCCCGAGGAGGAGCTCGAAGAGGTTCGGCAATCAGCCCTTCTGGAACTTGCTGCGATCGAAGACGATCCGGCTCAAAAGTGTTTTGTCGAGCTCAAGCGGTCTCGTTTTTCGGAGCCCTTTGGTCGATCTTCGCTCGGGAGCGTCCAGGGTGTTGAAACGGTAAGTCATGCCGACTGCGTTGAATTTCATCATCGCCATGCCAAGCCGAAAGGGGCGGTCTTGTCGATCGCGGGTCGTTTTGACTGGGATGAATTCCTCAAGATCGTCGAGCGAAACCTTGGTTCTTGGACCGGCGATGCATCGAGCGATCTTGGCCAAGTCGAGCCACAGGTAGCATCGGTTCATATCCCGCACGAAAGCCAGCAGACCCACATCGCTTTGGCTTACGATTCGGTACCTTATCAGCATCCGGAGTACTATCGCGGCCGGGGGATTGTCGGGATCCTAAGCGACGGGATGAGTTCTCGACTGTTTACCGAGGTGCGAGAAAAGCGAGGCTTGGTCTATGCGATTTCGGCGTCCTCGCATTCGCTCAAGAATTGCGGAAGCGTGCTGTGTTATGCAGGAACCACCTCGGCTCGTGCCCAAGAGACGCTCGATGTGACGATCGATACAATTCGATCGATTTCCAGTGGGATCGAACCTGGCGAACTTTCACGTTTGAAGTCTCGGGCTCGTACCTCGCTGGTCATGGAGCAGGAAAGCAGCGCTTCACGCTCGAGCCAACTGGCTTACGATTGGATCACACTCGGACGCACGACCACGCGCCAAGAGGTTCTCGAAGAGATCGAGCAGCTAACAGCCGAGAAGTTGATCGAGCATTTTTCGAAGTATCCACCCAAACGCTGGACTCTAGTTACCATCGGCCCAGAGCCCTTGGAGTTTCACGATGCAGTTTAAACAAACCACGCTCGACAACGGACTGGAAATTATCGCCGAGGTCAACTCCAACGCATTTAGTTTGTCGCTGGGGTACTTTGTCAAAACTGGATCTCGAGATGAGTCGCTCGATATCGCAGGTGTGAGTCATTTTCTCGAGCACATGCTCTTCAAAGGGACCCCCAGGCGCACTTCCGTCGATGTCAACCGACAACTTGATGATTTAGGCTCGCAGTCCAATGCTTTTACCTCCGAAGAGCAGACGGTCTACTACATGAGCGTCCTTCCTGAGAATCAGTTCCCTGCCCTGGATTTGCTCACGGACATGATGCGTCCATCGCTTCGGGACGACGATTTTCAAACGGAAAAGCAAGTCATCCTTGAGGAGATCGCCATGTATGACGATCAGCCTCCCTATGGGGCTATGGAACGAGCCATGGAGGAGTTCTTTGGAGAGCATCCCCTGTCGACGCGGGTTCTTGGAACCAAAGAGTCCGTGTCGGCACTTACGGCAGAAGCGATGCGCGAGTATCACTCCGCACGGTATGCGCCAAACAATCTTTGCCTGGTGGCCACCGGAGCTGTCGACTTCGATGCTCTGGTCGAAGAGACTTATCGGATGACCAAGCATTGGAAGCCTGCTGAGACAGGTCGAAAACTGACAATGCCTTTGGCTTGTAGCAAGGATGTTCGGATGATCCATCCCCCGGCTACCCAGCAGTACACGTTGGAGTTTTCGCCAGGGCCAGGTTACATGGATCCGCAACGCTATGTTTCGCGAGTCCTTGCAACGATCCTGGGAGATGACTCTGGAAGCCGACTGTTTTGGGAGCTGGTCGATAAGGGACTGGCCGATGCGGCCGTCTGCTATACCTACGAATTCCAAGACTGCGGCGTGTTTGGCTTGTACCTTGCCGGCGATCCGGATCAGCAACAGGAGAATTGGGATTTAATACAGTCGATCGTCGAGGATGCATCAGGCGCACCTATCACGGAACGGGAATTGGAATTGGCCAAGAACAAGATTTGTGCCGGGATCCTCTTGGCCTCCGAGCGTCCCTCGAACCGTTTGTTCTCCGTCGGGGGAACTTGGCTCTCTCGTCATCAATACGAAACCGCAGCTCAGGTCAGCCAGCACTATCGGTCGGTCAGTCTTGATGATGTCCAAAAGACCTTCGAAAATCTCAAGGACCGTACGGCGGTTCGCGTATCGGTAGGCCCGCAGCTCGATTCCTAAATGTCTTCCAAAGAGCAGTTCCAAAAATGGATTATTCTCAAGATGCTAAAGTTCGCCATTTGAGGTCGTTGTTTCCGGCCTTGGGTCGTCTCTTTGGTGACAAGCCCCTTGTTTATCTCGACGGGCCTGCAGGTACTCAGGTTCCGACTTCGGTCGCTGAGCGTATTTGCCAATGCATGATCGAGCACAATGCAAACCGGGCTGGCAAGTTCATCACCAGCATCGAAGTCGATCAGTTGATGGACGATGCGCACGGAGCGGTTGCGGATTTCTTGCAGGTGGACAACCCCAAGTCGATCGCCTTCGGGCCGAACATGACGAGCCTAACGCTCTCGTTTTCTAGAGCCCTTGCTCGGACCTGGCGCCCAGGTGATGAGATCCTGGTATCGAACCTGGATCACGACGCCAATTACACTCCTTGGGTGCTCGCTGCTAAGGATGCTGGAGCCATTGTCCGAACCATTGCCATCCGGCCTGAGGATGCGACGCTCGATATGGAGTCGCTCGAATCGCAATTAAACTCGCGAACCAAGCTTGTGGCTGTCACTGCAGCATCCAATGCGGTCGGTTCGCTTACCGATATTCCTTCGATTGCAAGAATGGTTCATCGGGTCGGTGCGGAGCTTTTTGTCGACGCGGTTCATTATGCGCCTCACCGAAGGATCGATATTGCCAAGTGGGACTGCGATTACTTGGCTTGCTCGGCCTACAAGTTTTTTGGGCCTCATATTGGAATCCTCTACGGTAAGCCTGAGAGAATGCAGGCGCTTGAGCCTTACAAATTGCGGCCCTCGCCAAATACCATTCCGGGGCGTTGGATGACCGGCACACAGAACCACGCTTGCATCGCCGGTGTAACGGCTGCGATTGACTACATCGCTTCGATTGCCGATGAGCAAGGAGAGAACACGACCGGTTCGTCGCGACGCAGTAGGCTCGATCGAGCCTTTGCATGGATTGACGAGGTTGAAACCCATTTGGTTCAGCGACTCTTAGAAGGGCTCTTGGATATCCAAAAAGTAAAGGTCTATGGGATAACGGATTCGCAACGATCCAAACACCGAGCACCTACGGTTGCGTTTTGTATCGAAGGCATCGACTCTTCCCAGGCGGCAACCCAACTTGCCGAGGCGGGAATCTGCGCTTGGCATGGGAACTACTATGCTCTGCCATTGACATTGGCTTTGGGGACCGAGCCTCAGGGTATGGTTCGCTTGGGCTGCATGCACTATAACACGATCGAGGAAATCGATCGGACGCTCGACCAGATCGTTAGAATTGCAAGATAGGGATCCTACGATGAACAGCCAGAGCGTTTGGCAGTTTCTAAAGTTGCTAGTCTTAGTGGTCGCTTGTTCCCTGCGGAGCTTTTCCCAGGAGCCTCTTTATTCGGGGCCACAAGTCGGCGAAGGTCTCAGTCCCTTTGCAATGACGCTCGCACTGGGCGATTCGGCTGGTAAGTCGATCGATCCGGTTCAGATTGCACAGGGAAAACCCGTTCTCCTGGTGTTTCTCCACGATGTGAATCGTCAGTCGATTTCGCTGACTCGGGTTTTGACGCAATTTGCCCAGAGCAAGGCCAAGGAGGGGTTACAAACATCCGTTATTTTGCTTTCCGACGATGCGACCGCAGCGCAAAACACACTTAAAAGGATCCAGCATGCACTCACACCCAATATCCCAACGGGCGTCTCACCCGATGGCCGCGAAGGGCCAGGAAGTTACGGTTTGAATCGATCCGTTCAGATAACGATCTTGGTCGCAAACAACAACCGTGTGACAGCCAACTTCGCCCTCGTGCAACCGAGCCTTCAAGTCGATTTGCCCAAAGTGGTAAGCTCCATTGTTGCACAAGTCGGCGGTCCTGAACCTAAACTCAGTGAACTGCTCGAAGCTGGAGGTGCGATGCAAAACCCGACTCGTGGCCCACAACGAGCCGATGAATCCAAACCGGATCCAGAAGCGATTCGAGCCCTGGTCAGGCCCTTAATCGCCCTTGAAGCGGACACCAAAGAGGTGGATCAAGCCGCAGAGGCGATCGAGAAAGCTCTCGCCAAGTCGCCGGCGATCCAAAAGGAGATCGGTCGAATCGCTTCGACGATCGTTTCGAGCGGTAAGCTTGAGAATTACGGAACGCCACCGGCACAAGCTTACCTCAAACGCTGGGCTCAAAAGTATGGTCAAGATGCCAAGAGGCCACAAGATGCCCCGAAGTCGCCTTGATCGTCCCATCTGGAAAATGCAATTGCAAAGTCTGCTAACGGCTCTGCTGCACCTGATCCTGTCGACTCAAACATTCGCTCAGCGAGAAATCCCGTCGTTCGAGCTCGATGTTCTGCCTCTTTTGACCAAGCATGGCTGTAACTCGGGGGCCTGCCATGGCGCTGCTGCCGGTCGTGGTCAATTCTTTTTGTCTCTTTGGGGATCGGATCCGAAGTCTGACTACGATCAAATCGTTCATGCTTTTCAATCCCGTCGGATTCGTCATGCAAGTCCTCAAGAGAGCTTGATCATCGCCAAACCCAGCGGCAGGATCGCGCATGAGGGACAAGTTCGTTTTGATCCCGATAGCCCGACTGCAATTAAGCTTGCCAACTGGATCAAAGCTGGCACTCCTTACGGCGAGCCGATCAAGATCGATGGGTTTCGGATCGAAGTCCATCGCATTGATTCGACATCCTCTGGCATCGCTTGGGCGCTCAGAACCTATGCGAGCATCAACGGATCCTCTTTGCCTATCGAGGTAACCGACCGGACCGCTTGGGAATTCGATCCCAACGGTTCTGTCAAATGGATCGAGCAGCATCCTCCTACTGTTGGATTGGAACGGCCCGGTAGGCACCTGATCGCCGCTAGATTTGCCGGCCAAGTTCAGACTTCAGTCCTAATCGCACCTTACCCTTCTGAACCGCAATCTGAATCTCGCTCTGAACCGCAATGCCCGACTTCGTTTGTCGATGTGGAGATTCAGAAACTGCTTGATCAAGCCAATGTGCAAGCTGCAACGCTTATCGATGATCTGTCTTGGTTGCGACGGGTGAGCTTGGATCTCGTGGGTAGGATTCCGACAGTCGACGAGATTCGTACGTTCGAAGGATTGGATCCTTTGAATCGCAAACCTAGGACTTTGGATCACTTGCTAAGCTCGGAGGATTTTAGCCGCTATTGGACCTTTCAACTGGCTCGTTGGCTAGGACTTCGTCCGATTGCCAAGGAGCTCGAAGCCACCAAGGCGTTTGAAAAATATTTGTCCGATCAGGTATCGAGTCGGCGATCTTGGAAAACGATCGCCCAGGAACTGCTTGTAAGCACGGGTGATTCCCACGCGATAGGACAAACGAATTTTGCTCGGCTGGCTGTCGATCCAAGGTCTCATGCAGAGTTGATAAGCAGAGTGTTTTTAGGGGCACGGATGCAGTGCGCTAATTGCCACAATCATCCTTTGGATAAATGGACTCAAGACGATTATCACGGTCTTTCAGCGATTCTTGCTGGGCTCGATCGGGGCAGGCAGGTCGCTTACGTTGGGGGGGCTCAAGTGACCAATCTGCGTACCAAGGAGCCTGCGATTCCGAAGATTCCCGGCGGAGTCTTTCTCGAAGTGCAAATCGATGCGCAAACCACACAGCGAAATCTGGAAAAACTGAGCGATTGGATATTCGACGACGAGAATCCTAGGTTTGCCAAGGTGATGGCAAATCGCCTGTGGGCTTCGATGATGGGTCGTGGTCTGATCGATCCGGTGGATGACCTACGGGCTACCAACCCTGCATCCCACCCAGAGTTGCTCGATCGCTTAGTCCAAACGTTGGTCGAATCCGACTACCAACCTGCATCGGTGCTCAAAGCCATCGCATTGAGCAATGCCTATGCTCGTCGTTACCCGGATTTGGAACGCGACAGGATCGATACGAGTTTCTTTGCGGCACATGTGAGAAAGCCGCTAGCTCCCGAAGTCCTCTACGATGCGCTTTGTGATGCTTTAGGAACCCCCAAAGAGCAACGCGCGATTCAATGGTTAGATCCAACGACTCCGAGTGAATCCTTGGATATTCTTGGACGCTGCTCGCGTCCGACAGCTTGCGAGCCACCCAGCAATCTCGGGCCGATCCAGTCGAGTCTTTCGCAGCAGTTGCACTGGATCAACGGGCCACTGGTCAATCAAGCGATCGAGTCACCGGAGTGTTTTTTGCATCGGGAATTGAGCCGAGGAGCATCGGACGCAGAGCTATTAGAACTCGGTTGTTTAAGGATTCAAACCAAGCATCCACAGGCCGAGGAAATTCAGGCTTGGCGAGAGCAGATCCCAAAAGAGCCCGAAGAGAGACGAGCCTGGTTCGAAGACTGGGCCTGGAGTCAGCTAAGCAGCGGTAGGTTCTTGAGCAATTGACAACAATTGACGCACCACAAATCCCAGTGAGATCAACATGCAAATGAGCCACAAGCGATCCTCGCGAAGGAGTTTTCTGCGGATCGGTTCCGTCGCACCCTGGGCTTGTTCTGCTGCCGGAGTAACCGTCTTGCGCCAAGACGCGAGGCTCGATGCTGCGAGTCCTTTATCGGCTAGTCACCTGCGATCCTTCGGTTCGGCCAAGTCGTGTGTTTTGTTGTGGCTCGATGGGGGCCCAAGCCATTTAGAAACATTTGATCCAAAGAAGGATGTGCCCAAAGAGGTACAAGGACCTTTGGGGACCGTTGCAACGAGCGTACCAGGCGTTCATTTTTCAGAGGAATTGCATCGCTGTGCGAAATTGGCGCATCGCATGACGATCATTCGTTCGATGACCAGCCCGCTTGGAGAGCATGGCCTAGCAAACCAGTATGCACTGACGGGTTACCTTCCAAGCCCTAACTTGCAATACCCTAGTCTAGGTGCGCTTACGGCACACGAGCGTCGAAAGGGTTGGACAAGGCCTTTGCCCAGGCACATTGGAATCCCAGAGCAACGCACGGGGTTGGGAGCCGGATTTCTTGGCTCAAGCGATGAGCCATTTTGGATGAACTCCGATCCGGCTAGCCCCAAGTTTCGGGTGCGTGACTTGGATATCTATCCAACGCTCAATCCTGATCGACTGCAACGAAGGCGCCAAATGCTGGCTCAAATTCAGGAGGGTGCCTCCGAGGTTCCTTACAAGGATGCTTTCGAGCTTATCGCTTCGGCGGAAGCTCGGCATGTATTCGACTTGAACCGAGAGTCCGATAAGACCAAAGAGCGTTACGGATTGCGATCGTTTGGACAAAGCTGTTTGCTAGCTCGACGATTGGTTGAGCAGCAGGTCCCTTTCGTCACGGTCGTTCAACCAGGCTGGGATACCCACGAAAACATGATTGTGCCGTTACGAGAGGGTTACAGTGGAGCGAAAATTGGTGTTGGCCTGATACCTACATTCGACCAAGCAGTCAGTGCGCTCATCGAGGATTTAAGCGACCAAGGGTTGCTCGATCAAACCCTCGTGATTGCGATGGGAGAATTTGGTAGAACCCCAAAGGTAAACACGCGCGGAGGCAGGGACCATTGGCCAAGAGTCTACAGTGTGATGCTCTGTGGAGGAGGGTTGCCACAAGGGATCGTCTTAGGCAGCAGTGATCGTATTGGAGAGAGTCCCCGAGATAACCCAATCACTCCATCGGATCTCATTCGCACTTTGCTGATTCGATTGGGTATTGAACCCGACCGGATGCTAGTTACACCCGACGGACGTCCGATCCCAATCAACCAGCATGGTAAGCCGATCGATGCACTGCTGTAAACCTCATTGGGTTCATATCTTTTGCGTGTTGTTGCAGGTGGGCTTATTGGCACAGGGCTTATTGGCACAGGGGGTACTAGCGCAGACAACGCTCAGGCCAACGGTCGATCGAGTCACTGCAGGACTCTTCGACACGGATCGCAAACGCATCGTTCTAGCCACCGAGAAAACGCTTCACCTCCTGAGTCCCGATGAGTTGCTTGCGAGTGCTACAGGCCAAAGTGCCCAAAAAGGCATATCGATCGAACTTGAGTTGAGTCAGATCACTGCATTGGATTTGTCGAGCGATAGCAAATCGCTTTTGATCGCCGGGGGGGATCCTGGCCAAAGTGGTTGTGTCGAGTGTCTGGATTGGCCCTCGGCGCGCCTGCGTAAGCGGATCGAAACGTGCAAGGATGGATCGCCGATAGCGGATGTGGTGACCGATGTGCATTGGTTCCCAAGTGGCCAACGGTGGATCGAGTCCCACTGGTCTGGAGACGTATTAATCCGAGAGCAAGATGGGACTCAGGTCAGCAGGTTCACCGGGCATACCGGGATAGTCCTGTCGGCGATCCCTTGGAACGATCAATTCGCTGCTTCCTGTGGCATCGATCAAACGATCAAGATTTGGCGGATTGCAGATGGGGAACTCGTAAGAAGCCTCGATAATCACACGTCTGCGGTGACTAAGCTGTTGCGATGGTCAAGTCCCCAAGGTAAGCCGTTATTGATCTCGATGGGCCGTGATCGCACGCTTCGACTCTGGGACCCGCTCATCGGTCGATTGATTCGCTTTGTGAAACTGCAATCGATCCCTGTGGCGATCGCGTTTGAAGATCCAGAGTCCTTGATGGTCCTTGAAGACAACGGAAAGGTATCCAAGGTGTCGCTCCCATTGTTGGAAATCGAGGATTCTAAGTCTTCGGAGGTTTCAAACGGTACGACGATGATTCAAATCGCACCTGGAGTTTGGAAGTATTGGTAGCTGCTGTACGCCGGATCAGTCATCGCGTTTTGTTCGAAGCCCCGTGCGCGGAGCAAGCACGAGTCGCAATGTTTGCAAGGGTTGCCAGATGAATCGGGGTCGTAGCACGAAAGAGTCTTCGAGTAATCGACCCCGAGTTCTAATCCTTTGCGAATGATCTCGGACTTGGTCCAGGTGATCAAAGGGGCGTGGATGATCAGCCGATGGCCTTCGACTCCCGACTTGGTTGCCAAGTTGGCCATGGTTTCAAAGGCTCGAATATACTCGGGCCGGCAGTCGGGATATCCGCTGTAGTCTAGGGCGTTGACACCGATGTAGATGTCCAGTGCACCGAGGACTTCTGCCCAGGCTAAGGCGTAGGAAAGGAAAACCGTATTGCGAGCAGGGACATAGGTCAATGGAATCTCAGATCCGAGTTGGTCGGCCGATTCGTGTTTGGGAACATGGAGATTTCGATCCGTCAGGGCGCTGCCACCGAATCCACCTAGATCCAGGTTGATGATCGCATGCTGGACGACTTGGGCGTCCTTCGCGATCTGCTTGGCCCTTTCCAATTCGATCGCATGCCTTTGACCATATTGAAAGCTGATGGCATAGGCTGCAAAACCCGCTTCTTTGCAGATGGCAAGGCAGGTTGTCGAGTCGAGTCCACCGCTCAGGAGCACCACAGCTTTCTTCGGATCATTCGTTGTTCTCATCAAGACCCTCGTTAATTTGGTTTGAAATCGTATAATCGGCGGGCATGTCTATTATTCAAATCGATCAACTGACCAAATCGTATCGGGTTTACCAGAAAAAGGAGGGGCTTGCCGAGTCGGTCCGAGGGCTTTTTCGTCGCGAGTACAAAACGATCGAGGCCGTCCGAGGGATTTCGCTCAAGGTCGAGCCTGGGGAGTTTGTTGCATTTTTGGGCCCCAATGGGGCGGGTAAGACGACGACCCTCAAACTCCTTTCAGGGGTGATTTATCCCACAAGTGGTACTGCAACGGTCATGGGATTTGTCCCATGGAAGCGGGACATGGAGTACCGTCGCCGCTTTGCTCTGGTGATGGGTCAAAAGAATCAGCTTTGGTGGGATCTACCCGCCCAAGAATCGTTTCGACTCCATCAACAGATTTACTCGATCGACCGCAGTACCTTTGACGCCAACCTCTCGGAGCTAACGTCCTTATTGGATGTCCAAAAACTTCTGGGCCGACCGGTGCGGGAACTGTCCCTTGGCGAGCGCATGAAGATGGAATTGATCGCCGCTTTGTTGCACTCGCCCGATGTCCTTTTTTTGGATGAGCCTACGATCGGCTTGGACGTCATCGCGCAGCGAAATATTCAGCAATTTCTCAAGCACTATCAAGAGAAACGGCAAATTACGATTTTGCTGACAAGCCACTACATGAAGGACGTTTCGGCCCTATGTCAGCGGGTGGTGGTGATCGCTCAAGGCATCCTGCAGTACGACGGTTCCCTCAGCGGTATTGTCGATAGTTTCTCTGGCTCGAAGGTGATCCAATTGCAGCTTGGACTCGAGCAATCCTCGGCAGGCCTGGATCGTTTTGGTGAAATCCTCAAGACCGATTTGCCACGCGTGTCGATTCGAGTACCGAGGCAAAACGTATCGCGCGTCTTGGCCGAGATTCTCAACAACTATGCGATCGACGACGTGGCGGTCGAAGACCCGCCGCTTGAGGATGTTATCGCAAGTTTGTTTCATTCGATTTCTGAGTCGAGTCCCAATCTGAGCTGAGGTTTACATGCAGCGCGCCGTAGAGAATGACTGGTTGCACGCTTGGGGCACACGATGGATGATCGTCAAGACAGCGCTAGCCGAGAAGCTGGCCTATCGTGGCGATTTTGCATTGGGGACACTGATGCGATTTCTGCCGATCATCACCCAAATTTTCTTGTGGTGGGCGGTCTTTCAATCACTATCGCCTGAGGAACCCACCGCAGGCCGCATCAGTGGATATTCGTTCCACGACATGGTGGCCTATTATTTGCTCACCATGGTCGGGAGAGCTTTTTCGAGCATGCCGGGGCTTTCAGCGAGCATTGCTAAAACGATTCGCGATGGGGAGATCAAGCGGTATTTGGTGCAACCGATCGATCTGCTGTCGTTTTTGTTTTGGTCGCGAGTGGCCCATAAACTCGCTTACTATGCCGTGGCTCTTGGACCTTTCGTTTTAGTGTTTTTTCTGTGCCGTGGATATTTCACTGCAGGCTGGCCCGATGCAACCACTTTGGCCTGTTTTGCTTGTTCGTTGTTGCTGAGTTTTGCGCTTGGTTTCTACTTGGAAGCGTGTTTGGGACTGATTGGTTTTTGGATGCTTGAGGTCTCTTCGCTTTTGTTTGTTTACATGCTTTTACAGTTCTTCCTCTCAGGGCATATGTTCCCTCTGGATTTGTTGCCGGCTCCTTTCGATACGATCGTCAACTATCTGCCGATCAAGTATTTGGCTTATTTTCCAGCGGCGGTGTTTTTGGGAAAGATCCAGGGGACTGCCCTGGCTATCGACATGGCGATGCTCGTCGGCTGGGTGGTCTTTTTTTACCTCTTGTCGCGTTGGATTTTTGCCAGGGGGTTGGTGCGTTACAGCGGCTTTGGTGGCTGACGCGACCGCAGATGGGCTTGCCAATAATGATTGGTTTTCGCGACCGAGGTAATCACGTTCTTGATCTCTTTATCGATCCGATAATTCGGGCCTGCAGGCAGATAGAGTTTGTCGGATTCGCGGCGTACGGAGATGTTCTCGACAAGGATCGCTCGCATGAGCCAAGCGGCCATTTGATCACTATCGCATTGGACACAGACCCATCCAGAATAAGGGCTATCGCAGGTCGTAAGGCCGCTAGCTAACTCGATGCCACGTCGGATCTCGGCAACGACCGACGCATACTCATTGGGCGATTTTTGGATCTCTTCGGGCGAAACAGGTTCCAGGAGTTTGCCTCGGTGGGGTGGCCCGCCGGCCATCGCCAGGTCGCAAAACGATGTCCATATTGTGTCCCATGGTACTCGACCAGACTCGTCTGGCGAGATTTTAGCGCTTCCCATCGACCGAGGAGAAACCTCGTCGAGCCGCTGGGCATACTCTGATGGTAAATGGAGTTGGAGCTCTTGGTGCAGACGACTCAAGGCCGGCCAGTGAGCATCGGACTGATCGTTCCATGGGATCGGGCGTGATCGCACGCAGCGCAGATACCTTTGGATTATCCATGTCGCGAGTTCTTCGGCCTCGATATGGGTTGACGATAGGCTTGTAAGAGTCTCGCTCTCGGGGTGCTCAGAAGCCACGGCACACACAGTGGTACAAGGGCAAATTCGGTTCGACCAAAAGGCAACTAGAGCGAGCGTTTCGATTTGCCGCTCGCACCATGGAGCATTGCTAGCTGGATCTTGAGCTGGCAACATCCAATGGGCCTTTTTTGCATGCTCTGCATTGGATCTTGCGCGATTACCAATCCACTGACCGACCTCCTTGGGAGTCCAAGGTTCTGCAAGAAAGATCGTGCTGGAGTTGGGCAATTGGCCAAACCACCACGCACTGCGGATTTGATCAAGGGGTATCGATTCAAAGCCGCATGGTAGAATCACTACGCGATCGTGAGGATGTGTCAGCGAGCAATCCAATTGCAGATTTTCTTCGAGTGCCGGTGTGAGCATCGCATCGACTCCAAGTCGCGTGCGGAAGATCTTGCAGGCCTGATCGATGAGCTCCGAGTCGACGCGGATCGGGCCTGCAGTCGCAATGAGCAACACTAGATCCGTGCTAGGCGAACTCGGTTTCATAGAACTTATCGCCCCACAGCGGTGATTGCATAGACGGCGAAGGTTCCCAGCCAGTGTTCACCTTCGTAGTGGCCGCTAAAGACGTAAGCCAATCCGGCATCGAGGTGGGCTTGTGCCGATCGAGCAAAGGGGGCCTTCCACTGGGCTTCCTTGGGCAGAGCCTCCGAGATCGCATCAAGGGTCCAAGCTCTCGACAGGTTCAGGCCTGCGAGGTGAACCAGTTTGCCATCGGTGACATCTGAGACAACGACTGGTGTTAGAAGTTTCGCGTGCGAAGAGGCTTCCGTGGGTACCAAGAAGCGGTCGAGCCAAGCGGCGAACTCTTGGGCTGGCAGAATTCGTCGCATCAAATCGGCTTCATTGAGCGATGCGGAAAAAAAGTCCTCTCCAGAAGGTTCGTACTCAGATGCGTAGTTTCGATCGCCCTGATAATACTCTTGGGCCCTTTTTTCGATGGCTTGTTCGAGCTCTCGGTTGCCAACGGTGCGAGCGTAGTCGAGGATTTGTCCGAGTGCGAAAGCCGTATCGGGGTGGACGCCAGTACGGATGGGGGTTGTCAGGCGAGGAAGGTAGCCGAGAGTCAGCGAGACGATCTGGTTTTCAAGAGGTTTGAGGGCTTCTTGCCATTGGCGAGCTTGGGGGTCATCCCAAGTGTGTAATTCGGCTTGGAGTCGCAGCAGCCAGGCCCAGCCGTACATGCGTTCAAAGGATCGGTTTTCTTTGGTTTGGAAGTAGGCGACTTCGGCATCGATATTTTTTTGCGTGAGGGTCTCAGCGAGTCGCTCTCGGGAGGCTTGAGCTAGTTGATGGTTCGGATTGGTTTTCAGCAGTCGCACGAGCATCCAGTGACCGTGTACGCTGCTATGCCAATCGAAGCAACCGTAGAAGGCTGGGTGGAGTTGTTTGGGACTTAGGACATCTTTGGGACCGGCAAGGACATTCGAGGGTTTGTTGGGGTATTCGCGGTTAAGTCCATCGATCGCGAGTTTTGCGAGCGCGGCGGCTTGGGCATCCTCGATTCGTGCCGATTTGACTTGGCTCAAGCCAACTTGGTTTGCACTGATGGCCAGGAGCCACATGCTAAAGAGGATTACAGCAAGTTTCAAAGCGGATAATCGGTACATCTTGCCTGATGGAAAAAGTGGTTGCGTGGGTCTGAATCAGGACTCTGAGTATAGCGGTTTGTTGAGTGTAGGCCTATTGTGCAACGGTTGTCCTCCAATACGTTTGGCGCAGCATTGTTCAACGGTTGTCCCCAACCGTTGCAGAGGCAGCTTGGCGGATCCTTGACGCCTCGCAAGCGAGGCGGGGGAACGATTGAGGACAATCGTTGAACAATAGGGATGCCTCG
>Ga0082207_1000479_pt1 | contig 22787 bp, 18 predicted proteins | sample LakMenEpi10Aug09_FD_71540 | JGI IMG/M metagenome (GOLD analysis project Ga0082207, IMG submission 71540)
CAGGATTCATTTAAAGTTCAAGAAGGTGCTCAAAAAGCTCCGACGCCAGTCGGACCGCATACCCACTGTAGGTTTACCGCAAAGTGGTGTGAGAGTTTCCCAGGAAAACCAATGATTCGTAGTGTCAAATCGCCGCATGTGCTTGCGGCAGGCCCGGATTGTCACCATTTTGTGCCCAGGATTGCATAGGATGACGCCCGTGGACCGATTTTCGAGTTGTTTTTTGATCTCCACAAGGTATTTTCCAACCGATGAAGCTTAAAAGTACGCATGAAGATTTTCGGGTCGAGGAGATCACCTCGGTCCGTCCCACGGGTGGATCGCACGCTTTGTATCGGCTAACGAAGGCCGGTTTGGGTACTCCGGAAGCGATTGCGGAGGTTTTGAGCCACTGGAATATCGAACGCCGAAGGATCAGTTACGGGGGGCTCAAGGACCGGCACGCCTCGACGCTTCAGCATTTCTCGATCGCTCACGGTCCGAAAACGGGCTTTACGGACCGTTCGATGCAAGTCGAGTACCTCGGGCAGGTCCACCGCCCCTTCGACGCCAAGGACATTCAGGCCAACCGGTTCGAAATTCGCTTGCGAAAAATCGCTAAAAAAGACGTTGAGCAACTCGATCGAAACGCCGATTGGCTCAAGCACTTCGGCGCGATCAACTACTTTGACGATCAACGCTTCGGATCGATCGGGCAATCCGGTGAGCTTATCGGCATGCACTGGTGCAAGTTGAATTACGAGCGTGCGCTCTACATCGCCATGGCCGAGCCGAACCCTCACGATCGCCCCCGAGAGAGCGAACAAAAGGAGATTCTCCGAAACACTTGGGGGCAATGGGAAAAGTGCAAAGAGATGCTCGACCGCTCCCATCGCCGCAGCATCGTCACGTACTTGCTGGACCATCCTGTGGACTTCAAACGCGCGTTGGCTCTGGTCCGTTTGGACCTGCGTAGTATCTACATTGCCGCCTTCCAAAGTTGGATCTGGAACCGCTGGCTCTCGGCCCTGATCGACCGCTTCAATGAGCAACAGACCCAACGCCGCTTGCCGTCGAAATCCGGGCCGCTCTCGTTGCCTCAGTTGCTCACTGCCGACCAACAGAGCCGATGGAAAAGCCAGTGGCGAACCACCCTGCCCCTTCCCTCGGCTCGCCAACACGAATGGCCCGAAGGGACCCTCGAGACCCTCGAGTCGGTCGTCGCGGAACTGGGCCTTGCGGTGCGTGAGTTGCGATTGAAGTTCCCTCGCGATACGTTCTTCTCGCGAGGTCAGCGGGAGGTGCTGCTGTTTGCAAACGGATTCGAGTCGACCTGGGAGTCCTCCGACCCGAGTTCCGATCCAAACTCCGAATCGGTGGATTGGAAATTGGCCTTCGAACTGCCCCGGGGTGCTTACGCGACGATGATCATCCGACAGCTATTCCTCGATAGCATCGAAAACGGGCCTGAAACTGGGCCCGACGAAGGCCCCGAGGATAACCTTGAAACGGGCGCCGAAGACGGCCCAGGAAATCAGCTTGAAAGCCGTCGGGCGAGTAAGGATGAACCAGGGACTTCACAGGGCACAGGGGGGCAGCGATGAAACGATTCGATGGGGTGATATTCGATCTCGATGGAACGCTCATCGATTCGTTGGAGGACATAGCCAACGCGGCCAACGCGACGCTTGCGGAGTTGGGCAAGGCCACCTGCACGCTCGAGTCGTTCAAGACACATGTCGGGGACGGCGTGAGTGTTCTGTTCCAAAGAGCGTTGCCAGAGACCCAAACCGATCCGCAATTGCTCGAACGGTGCATGGGGATCTACCAAGGACACTACGATCGCGGCTGGGATCGATGCACCAAGCCCTACCCAGGCATTTTGCAAATGCTTCATAAAGCCAATCAGCAAGGTCTGAAACTTGCGGTTTTATCGAACAAGCCGGATCACTTTACCAAGCGGTGTGTCGAGCGTTTCTTGCCCGGGGTGTCCTTCACGCATGTGGTTGGTCACAGCGAGCGATTTCCGCGCAAGCCCGACCCGCAATCGGCCCTATGGATCGCTTCGGAGATTTCGCAGCATGCCAAGCGGATCGCCTATGTTGGGGACACCAACACCGATATGAAAACCGCCACGGGCGCGGGGCTTTACCCTATCGGCGTGTCTTGGGGCTTTCGCCAAGTCGAGGAGATCGTCCAAGCCGGCGCTCAGGCCATCTGCAACACCTCCGAAGAGCTAACTGATCTGCTCCTCTGGTCCTAATCATCTCCGTGCGGTTCCCAATAGGGTTTTTTGCCCCAACGGGGCGCTAGGTGATAGCCCAGGGCAAAGCGAAGCGCCGCCCTGGGCTATCTCATGATGCCCCTTTGGGTTTGCAATGCTAGCAAGGGTTTTTTGCAAGGGAGTTGAACTTGACTCTCAACCTGGAAATTTTTTAAGCTCTTGCTCCCGGGTCGAGGATCGATAGGACATAGCTTTCGGGCGTAACGATCCGGTTTTGAAACGAGTAAACCAAGGATGGGGGTTGGGAATGTCAAACGAATCGAAGAAAAACACACCGGTTCCAATGCTCGATGTAGGCAGAGGCAACCTACCTTTAAAACAAGCGTTTCTCGATGCGATCGAACGCGTTGTCGATAGCGGACGTTTTTTGCATGGTCCAGAAGTCACGGAATTAGAAAAGACGGTTGCAGAAGTTTGCGGGACGGCCCATGCCATCGGCTGCGCATCGGGCAGCGACGCCCTCCTGCTGGCTCTGATGGCCCTGGATATCGAACCGGGCGACGAAATCATCGTCCCTAGCTTTACCTTCTTTGCGACCGCCAGCGCCGTGTCGAGGTTAGGTGCCGAACCGATTTTTGTCGACATCGATCCGATGACCTACAACATGGATCCTGAGTGCCTCGAAGAGAGTATCACGGCCAGGACCAAGGCGATTATCCCCGTGCACCTGTTCGGTCAGTGCGCTGCGATGGATCGGATCCATCAAATTGCATCGGCCCACGGTTTGCCCGTGATCGAGGATGCGGCTCAAGCGATCGGGGCGGCTTGGGACGATCGGCCGGCTGGGTCCTGGGGGCAGATCGGCTGTTTGAGTTTCTACCCAACCAAGAATCTAGGGGGCATGGGCGATGGCGGCATGCTCGTTTGCAATGACGATGCGATCGCTGCGAAGCTACGCTTGCTCGCCTCGCACGGTATGCAACCGCGTTACTACCACAAACTCGTCGGAATCAACAGCCGTTTGGACACCCTCCAAGCGGCCATCCTCAACGTCAAAATATCTCACTTGGAGGATTACGCCAACGCTCGGCGGGCCAACGCAGCAAGATACAAAGAGCTGTTTCAATCGAGCCAATTGCACGACATCGTCGAACTGCCCAGGAAGCAGCCCAAGGCGACTCATGTTTGGAATCAGTATGGTATCCGCGTCCCGCACGGGCGACGCGATAGCCTCAAGTCCCATTTGCAGAATCAAGGGATCGGTTGCGAAGTCTATTACCCGGTCCCGCTCCACATGCAGGAGTGTTTCTCCGACCTTGGCTACTCTTTAGGATGCCTGCCCCATACGGAAACAGCAGCTCGGGAGATCCTTCACCTGCCGATCTACCCAGAGCTGACGGCTGGCGAACAGGAGTCGGTCGTCGAGGCCATCGAGTCGTTCTACATGACCGGTGCTTACCGACGTGTTGCCTAGCGAACCATCGGCCTATTCGTAACGCATCGCGTTTTGCCAACGAACCGACCCCACAAGGTAATCAACTCGTGGGGTCGTTGTGTTTAACAAGATGAGATGACTCGAAAGCTTTGAGTCGCATCCATGAAGCCTACGACTTGGAATTTTTCTTGGTCGGAGCTTCCTTGAGGTTCACCTGAAATTGCTTGGGCAGTTTGCCCATCTGCTCTTCGGTAAGCATTTTTCCGATTTCGATTCGGGTCTTGGTGAGCATTTCTTCGGTTTCGACGAGAACCTTCTTTTGCTCCTCGTTGGCCTTCATCGCTGCGAGTGCAATCTCTCGGACTTCCTTGGGCTTCTTCCCGTCCTCGCGCGCCTTCTTGCTGGCTTCTGCCCTATCCTTGAGCATTTGAGGGGTCAAGTTCACGGCCTTCCGCTTGGCCATGACCTCCTTAGCCGTCTTGGTGAAATTCTCTTTGATCTTGGTGGTGGTCTCTTGGCTCAATCCGGCTGGTTCGAGCTGCTTGAGAAACTGGTTGACCATCGCGGTTTCTGGATCGCCACGTCCAGCTTTTTTGGCCGCGTCTTGGGCGGAGAGATTCGAACCGAGAAATCCGATCATCGTCGTGCAAATCAAAAGGTACTTGAGCATGAGATTCTGCCTCCAAAAAAACTTGATAACAAAAACACAAAACGTCGACTGCGACTCACCGGACGGCTTGCGCCGTTCCGCTTTCATTTTTCAATGATCTGGATGTTCAGGATAACATGATCCTTCGTTCAAGGGTTGTTCGAAGACCTGAGTTTGAGCAACAACTTCAATGCCTGTTCGTAGCGGGGAGTTTCTTCCAAAGCCATCAAGCAGTGCCTTAAGGCTTGCTCGGGGTGTTGCCCCAGACGATCGTAGGCGACGGCCAGTTCGAAGTTCAATTCGGCCGGGTCCAACGGATCTAGGTGAGCCAGGGCCATAAGGCTATCGACGACCTGTTGAGGTTGTTGGGTTTTCTGTCCGGCCAGCGCGAGGTCTTCAAGCACCGAAGCACGCATGGGCTGGATCTCGAGCCCATTCTTGCACCAGTTCGCCACGCTTTGCCAATCCTGCGATTCTTTATCCAGGGCGATCAACCGCTCGAGCGGCGGGGTCGAGTGGGGGTCGAGCGATACGATTTCGACCAAGCATTCGCGAACCTTTTTCGTTTCGTTTTGTTCGCGGTGGATGATCATCTTTTTCATCAGAGCGCTGCTTGGCGTCGGGTCCGTTGGCCAGGAGTCGTAGAGAGACTGCGCCGTTACGATCGCTTCGGTCCACGCCTTCTGCTCGATCTGTTCATCGAGTTTCCGGTGAAGAGCTGCGTACGAATTCGGATGGGCCTCGAGCCAAGTGTTCCAGAGTTGGTCTTTGTCGATGGGAGTCATATCGAGGCTCGGTGCAAGCTTTGCACCTCGGTCTTTAGCAAAACGTTCGAAGGCCTGATCGAGGCCCTCAAGGCTACCGGTGCGACGTGCGATCGCATCGGTAATTGGGAGTCCATCGCGGAGGTCGGCAAGCAGACTGAGCAATGCATCCTGTCCGAATTGCTCGACCCAGAACTCCACGACCAAGGAGGCTACATAGTAGGCATACTGAAGATGCATCGGGGACTTCGGTGCGAGGAACATGCGGCTCATGCGGCTCGGAGGTTCGAATTCGCCGCTTCGGAGCCACTGGATGTACATTGGGTTGGCGGGTTCCCCCCAGTTGTCTCTGTGCCTCCGCTCTTCGTAGACTGAGATACCTTCGGAGAGCCAGCGAGGCATGCGGTTGTTGGTCAGATTCAAGGTCACGACGTGACAAAACTCGTGCCAAAGGACCGATTTCCAATTGTGTTCGACATTCAATGCCGCTGGGGAGTTGGCCGTGATCACATTGCCAAAGCACACGCCCAAGAATCCTTCGCCTCCCGGGAGCCCGAAGGTTCGCACAGCGAAATCTCTTTGCTTGGCAAAGAGCTCGACGACGATGGGTTCCTCAAGCTCTACCTTGTACTTCTTGACGAGCGTTGCGCGTGCCTCTTGCAGGAGTTCTACGACCTGGCCTCCGTAGACGTTCGCTTCGGTTGCATCCATACGAATGACCAAGCCCGGGGCCTCGATCGTCTGGTACTTGGCGAGCTCCCCTCGGAGGATTTGAAGGTTGTAGCTCGTCACATGGAAAGGATCGGCTTGGCGAGCCAACGCGACCATCTCCCAACCCTCCTGTTCTTTTCCCAGCCGCAAGAGGTCTTGGGCCAGTTGGGTGCGGGCTGGATGGAAGTTGCTGTCGATCGCCAAGGCGCGCTGTTGGTATTGGGAGCCTTCGGCAAATCGGTAGTGCAACGAAAGGTGTTTGCCGATTTTGTAATCGACGATCGGATTGAGCTTCCTGAGTACCAGCGCGCGGCTGCGAAAGCTTCCTTCGTCGTTGTAGGCTCCTTGGAGGTGTGCGATCGCAGCCCTCAAGGCCCAGAGTTCGGGCAGGTTTGGATTGATCGCTTCGACTTGCCCGAGCACGCTCAGAGATTGCGGATAGCTCTCGGAATCCATGAAGGCTTCGGCCTGCTTCATAAGGCTTGGAATATGGCTTGGGTTGATGCCGAGGGCTTCTTGGAGCGCATCGCGAGATTTCGCAGGATCGGAAGTGCTTAACGCTTCCGAATAGAGGAATAAAAGATCCGGGTCGTTCCGACTGAGCTTGAGCCCCTTTTCTAGCGCGTCGGCCGCCACTTTGCTGTCGGACTTCTCGAGGGCCATCGACGCGATCGCTTTGAGGGCTTCGAGATTCTTCGGGTCGGATCGAAGGGCCTGATCGTAGCAAAGCTTCAAAACCTGTTTGGGATCCTCGCCTTGGAGGAGGAAGAACTCCCCGAGGGGTACAAGCTCTGCTTTGGTCGAGTATCGCCAAGGATTGCGTTGGATTTGAGCGGTGAGTTCCTCGAGCAGCGCGCGAGCTTCGGGTTCGAGGTTGTTGGCAAGCAGGATTTTATGACCCAGAAGCTTCAGCCGAAGGCTATCGGAAAAGCGTTCCAAGGAACTTCGGTAAACCTCAAGGGCTTCAGGGTATTTGCCCTGGAGCATGTAGTTGGCTGCAAGCAAGCGTGGCCACGCTTCGTTCCAGGTCTTTTTTTCCACTTGGGACCGCGCGATCTCGACGGCTTTTTGGTATTCGCCGATCCGCATCGCCTCCTGGACCGTGCCGACGTCGACGAGCTGTCCGGAACAATGACGGGCTTGGGTGCTCCATGCCCAGAGCGCAAGGGCAAGAAACAAGCACCATTTAGGCGATGTGAGCGACCTGGGAAGCTTCGGCATCGTTGCATCCAATCCAGTTGGTGGGAAATCGTGACGCTCCTACATGACCGGCGCGATCGGATATACTGTAACAGGTTTCCATCGTGGAAACACGAGTGCGTTCCATGCGGATGGGGCGACGAAGTCTTGGTGACGACTGTTTTTCGACGACTTTTTTTGATGGGGTAGAAAATGACGAAGTATCTCAGTGGGCTGCTTTTTGCAGCGATGTTTGCACTCTCGCCAGCGTACGCGGAGACTTGGACTTTGGATGTCGAGAAGTCCAAAATCGATTTTGTTGGTAAGAAGCCCGATGGTGCCCATAAGGGAGGATTCAAGGGGTTCAAGTCCGAGGTCAAGGCGGATCTTGAGAACCCACAAAACGGATCGATGAAACTCGAGATCGAAGCCGAAAGCTTGTGGTCCGACGACCCGAAGCTCACCGAACACCTCAAGAACCCAGACTTCTTCGATGTTCGCAAGCATCCGAAAATCACGTTCGAAACCACGGCCATCAACGCAGCCAGTGAAGATGACGTGCAACTGACCGGCAAGATGACCATGCTAGGCAAGACCGTCGAGGTCAAGGTGCCTTGCAAGGCCACCATCGCCGAGGGAACCGCGACGCTCAAGGCCGACTTCAAACTCGATCGCACCAAGTTCGGGATGATGTACGGCAAAGGCAAGATCAACGACGAAGTGGAAATCACCGCCAACTTGGTCTTCAAGCGTCCCTAAACCGCCATCCGATCACTAGAACGCCGTTCGTCGGATCTGTCCGACGCGGCGTTTTTTTATGGCTTGGGTTGCAGGCGGACAAGGATTTAGATGACGTACTGCTCTCGCAATCGGGACATGCATTCGACGAGCGGACGACGCCGAGAGTCTGCGGAGAAAAGACCTGCATTGGGAAACAGGTGGTCGCTCGAATCGATCGCTTGGTTCCAAATAATCCCGTGCACACTCGGTTTGGATAAAAGTAACTGAAGAAGCTCCAGGCCGTTGGGGGGCAGAGCCGTCGGGCGAACCTCGACTGCCGGCGCCGAGCTTTCTTCAAGCCTGGTGCCAAAAAGATCCGGATCGGTGTCTTGCGTGCAATCTTGGGCTTGAAGCGAAGGTTGGCTGCCCGGATAGGCCCAGGATGAGACGATGGAGTTTTGATACAAAGCCGTCGGATCGTTTTCGAGCGAAAGCGGAGCGGTTAATCGTACCAAGAGGGATTTCTCGAGGAATTGCCAGTGGTCTATGATGTCCGACAAATCGATCAAATCTCTCGGCAATGTCCCATGGGGCCAGCAGTTCAAATTCAAATCCAGACCGATGCCTGCAATGTCTTTGTCGTGGACTTGGATCAAGCTACGCGCAAAGCGAAAAGGATCGATGCTCTGTTGGTTTCGAGTCATGTACTCTGCGGCTGGCAGGTTGATGCAAAAGACGATCGGGCTCTTGGGGTCGATGCTCCGGATCGCACCGATAATTCCCGAGGCCAAGCGGAAGGCCTGTTCGTCACTCAATTCGTACTGAGCACAAGCATTGATACTTGCGCTCGCATCCCACAATCGAACACGCCCGAGACATTGCGAAACGACGTTTTCAACACGGTTAAACACCTTGGAGCAGACTTGTTCGAAGGGTGTCGATGGCTGGATAAACGAGGGGCACCTGCCCTGTTGAAGCGATAACAAAGGCCCGCCGATGACCTTAAGGTCTCTCTCTTTGGCCCAGTCGAGCTGTTGGAAGATCGGATCGTTATCTGCCAGTCGGTTTGCTCCAGGTGCGATTCGATGGATTCCAAGGTCGACGCTCACGGCATTGCAAGCGGGCAAGAGTTCTTGGCCGATCGAATGCCAATCTGGGATTGTCGGAAGTTGCACTCCGAAGAGCGTTTGAAGTTTTTCACCGCCGAGCAATCGAGCTTGAAGGACTTGCGAAGAATAAGCTCGGGCTAAGGACCGGGAGGCCTCGATGGCCTTATCGATCGACCATTGGGCCTGTTGTCCGGGCGCGTCGCGGCCCTTTTCTTCGATGACCGCCTGGACGAAGTGCTCGAGTGCTTGGTCCATCGACGCATGGTAGGCCGAGGGGATCCGCAAGCCTCGGATATGCTCCCAGGAAAAGGCACGGGTACGGATCCGATGGATCGTTCCTCGGGCCAATTCCAAACGCAGTGAATAGGGAGTCTCTGAGCTTTTCAGGGACGTTGAGGTAAGAACGACCGGTCCATAGTCCTTCGTCGGCCAGGGTATCGATAGCTTGCATGTATCGTTTTCGTCGAAGTCGAAGTTCAGGACCCCGTCGGCGATCGAACGTCGTGAGGGTTTAGGGATCCCTTCGATCGCCCCGGCGACATAGGCCGATTCCCAAAAGCGCGAATCGAACTGGGAATGGTCGGGGAGTCGGAATCGCAGGATGCCCATAGAGCCACGGCTAGAAGGTATTGCTTCGGATAAGTCTTGCTAGAGCGGAGACCGACAGTGTAGCGGGTTTCGCTAGCATTACAACAAATCCAGAAGACAGAGAGCCGAGCCGAAGGGTTTCGGATCAATCGCCACGGAGTTTCAGGTTCAGCCCGGTGAGTTTCTCGCGAACTTCGGTCAGGCTCGTGACGCCAAAGTTCTTGCATTCGAGCAGGTCATCGCCGGTCTTTCGGATCAACTCACCGATGGTGTTGAGTTGCAAGCGGACCATACATTTTCTAGCTCGAACCGATAGATTCAGTTCGGAGATCGGACGGTCCAGAAGCATTTGCTGATCTGGGGTCATACCCGAGAGGTCCAAGGGGGGCTCGGCTTCTCGCTTCTCGTGAGCATACTGCCCGAGCGAGAGATTTTTTGCGGAGAGCATTTCCTTGATTTCGACCAGGGAGGTTTCGCCGAAATTTTTGCTCGAGAGGAGTGTTTGTTCGGAGACGCGCGTGAGGTCTCCCAGGGTGCGGATCCCCATTTTTTGCAGGCAATTTCGGGATCGGACGGACAGTTCGAAGTCGGTCACCGAAATGTTGAGCAGTTGGGCCAGTTTCTCTTTTTGCCTGTGGGTTTCTTCGTCTACCGATTCGGGGCCACCGGCGATTGCGTCCTTAAGATACATCTTGGCGACGTGGTGGTCTGGGCAGGTCTCCAGGACACGTCGGTAGACGCCCTGGGCACGTGAATAGTCATTTCGGTCTTCGTAGAGGAGTCCGAGATTCAACAGTGTGCCGATGTGCGAGGGGATCAGCCCTGCGCCGCGTTGGTAGAGTTCGAAGGCTTGTTGATCGTGTCCGAGCCGATCGTACTCGAGGGCCAAGCCGAAGAGAGCTCCGCCATGTTTCGGGTTGTGTTGCAAGGCTCTTTGGTACAGGGCGATGACCTCGGGGAGATTCCCTCCGATGGAAGCCAGTGTCGCTGCCCGTTGGTAGGGGTATTCAGGATGCTGTTCGACGGGACCAAAGATGTTGTCAAGCAGTTGGAGAGCTTCTTCTTTGCGTCCGAGATACCGGAGCGCTTCGGCTCTGGAAAGTTGACACCACTCGACGGTGTAACCAGCCTTTTCGGCGGCTTGATAGTAATCCAAGGCGCGTTGGAATTGATCGGTTTGGAAGCAAATTCTTCCAAGGTAGTACTGAGCCAGGGCTCCGCCATCGCCTTGTTTGAGGGCACTTTCGGACTCAGCAAACCTGCCGAGGAGAAACAAGCAAACCCCTAGACGCACTTGCGTGGCAGGCGATAGTCCTTGAGTCTGTTGTAGTTCTTGAACTGCATCTTTGAGCAAAGCCAACTGCGTGAGGTCTTCTTCTACGGCTCGTGTGATCCGCTCGATATCCGACGGTCCAAAGGATTGATTCGCCAGAACGACTTCACGAATGTCGATCGATGATGCTGCTACCATGGATGCTGTGGTTCCAATTCTGATTCACGAAGCTGAGAAAGCCGGCAGTGGGAGTCGAACCCACAACCCCCGCATTACGAATGCGGTGCTCTGCCAATTGAAGCTATGCCGACAACCCGCCCAAGGACGGAAACCTAGGCTTTGTGGGTACAAAGATAATTGCTAAACGCGGAAAACGTCAAGACCTCTTGTCCGCTGAGAGCCAGTCCTCTGGTCGAAAATCCTGGAGATCAAGCTCCTCTGGGAAGTCTTGAACCCTCGGAATGCTTGGCAGCTTGCGTTGCCGCCTGCGATATCGATTGGGCCGAAGCAAAAACAGTTGGCTCGGCCTCAGGGTGGGTTTGTGACGGAGAAATCTGGTTTTTCGCGGGAAAACGGTTGCGGTAAATCCAGCGTTCCCACCAACTTGCCACCCGGATACGACGGTCTTTGAGAGGAACCAAATGCTGTTTTCCGGTTCGTGTTTCCAAAACCAAATCTTGGTCGCTTACCGATCGGACAATCCAATACTTATCAACCTCGTAGGAATAAAGATCTCCTCGGGGAGATGGGCTGATGTTTTTCGCACGTTTTCCAGGCGAAAGCCCATACTTTTCCCGTGTGCAAATCACCCAGTCATTGACTTTGAACCGACTCTCCATGACAGACTCCGACCCGTCGAGCAAAAACGACACATTTTCGATAAATAATTCCTAATTTCGCTCGCCTGATTCCCTCCGACGAGCGCACCACGAGACAAATTCTCGGATGCAATTGACCTAAGTCTAGTCCAATCATGGGGTTAGCAGGCGATTTATGGGGTAATTTCACGGAATCCTCACAGAGGCGAAGCTTTTTTTTGCGACGGTTGCCACAACGGGTTTCAAGGGATATCCTTAAACTTATGTCGACGCTCAGGGCCGATTCAGGTGCGTAACGAACGGAATAAAACAGGACTCTATGTCAGACCATTGGAATTTGCTTGCAGATCAGCTCGGAACGCCGAATCTTGCTCCACGCTCGAAGAAATCGCCAAAAACCGAAGCTCCCAGCGAGCCCACTGCGGGGACTGCCCCAGTCCAATCCAAGACCCCCAGTCGGCCAACGGATCCCCCCGAAGAGTCTCTAAACAAGCCGGAGAATCTCAGCACCCCAAGCATTCTGCCGGGACCGAACTCCGACTCAAAGCCCGACGACAATCCCCGCGCAGCACGCGGTCGGTCAACCGCATCGTCTCCCAAGAAACCCAAGCCTCCCACCGAGGCGGTCCAAGACAATTTCGGCGGCGGGCTTTCCGATTCGCCCCCGACTCCTTCTCAATCCGACTTCAATCAAGCATCTCCCCAGTCCGATTCAAAACCCCAGCCTCCTGCTTCTCGATCCGGAGAGCCTCCGACACCCGCGCAACGTGTCAAAGAGCCTCAAGCTAAAGAACCGCAGTTGAAAGAACCGCAGTTGAAAGAACCGCAGGTCAAGGAGCCACGCGAGAGGTCCATGCTCCAGAGCTCATGGGACGCTCTAGCGAACCTCTTTGGCGTTTCCTCCGATTCTCGACGCGAACCGGCCGAGACCCCGGTTGCACCCAAGTCCTTCGAACCCCAAGTTCACGAATCGAAAGATTCGCAAGATCGCAATTCGCAAGCGAGCCGTCCATCGTCCAAAAGGTCGGCTTCGAGCAGCATGTGGGATTCCGAAGAAAAAACGTCGGCGCCCGATTCCCCCCAAGGGTCCAGCAAGAACGACGCCCCTGTGTCGACGGCAAGCGTCTCGGCTCCACGAAACCGACGCCCCGATCCGAGGGATCAAGACTCAATCGAATCGGATCGCCGGGGACCAAGGCGCGCTCCCCGCAGAGGTCAGCGCGAAGATGCAACCCTTCCGGCCGATCCATCCGCAGATCCCGCCCTCGAAGTTCGCTCCGAAGAAAGCTTCGACCAAACTCCTTCGCGAGACAATCGGCGCGGACCCAGGGGTGCCCAAGATCAAGATCGACGCGACAACGATCGCCCTAGAGGTGAGCGACGCGGCAACTCACCGCGCGAAGGTGATCGGCCCACAAGCGATCGCCGCGATAACGAACGTCGAGACAACGACCGTCCGGTGAGTGATCGTCGAGATGGTGATCGCCGCGATAGCAATCGCCCTTCAAGCGAGCGACGCGACAGCGAACGACAAGACAACGACCGTCCAGTGAGCGATCGACGAGATAGCAATCGCCCCACAAGCGAACGACGCGATACCGAACGACGCGATACCGAACGACGCGATACCGAACGACAAGGCAACGATCGTCCGGTGAACGATCGACGAGAGGGCGATCGCCGCGATAGCAATCGCTCTACAAGCGATCGACGCGATAGCGATCGCTCCACAAGCGATCGACGCGACAGCGATCGACGAGGCAACGACCGTCCCGTAAGTGATCGACGAGACGGCGATCGTCGCGATCGCAACGCACGAGGTGACTCCGACCGACGCAAAGAGCACTCGGGATTCGCCCAAGGCATCGTTTCGGACTCCGATCCGATCGATCTGGATCGCGAAGACGAAGTGTTGTTCAATGACCAACCAGACGAGTCCAACGATTCAACACGGAGCGATCGGAACCGAAGCTCACAGGAGTCTTCTTCCTCACGAGAAAGAAGGCCCAAGCGACGCGGTCGCCGCAACTCGGATTCACAAGAAGACGTTGAAGGATCGTCCAAGGAGCGTTCCGTGGATTCTTTCGACGAGTTCGACGACCCCAATGATTCGGATCGCTCTGAGGATTCTTCCGAAAGTCGCCCAAAACACGGCAAAGTTCCTTCTTGGACAGAAACGATCGGCGCGGTCATCGAATCGAACGTGGCTAACCATCAGAAGCACTCCTCGGGTAGCCGTGCACGACATCGTCGACCCAACCATTAGAAATCGGTTTGCCCTCTCCACGGGCGGGGAAAAAGGGTTTTAACATCTCGATGCGCCGAGGCGGGTTCACAACCCGCTTGTGGCGCGGTCCCGTGCGCCATCGGTGATCATTCTTGATCCATTGCGACCCATGTTGGTGTCGCTTTGGTTACCTCGGGACTTATCCCATCGACCGGGTGTTGCGACATCAAGTCACTCGATCGCTCGAGTTTCGGCTTGATGCCCTCCCCCCTTTTGTGGGATACTTGGCCCCCCCATTTAGAAGGGGTCGACCCTAAAAAGTAGGGGTTCCGAGTTCTGCTCGGAGGATTTATTTTCGGTTTGAAAATGGGGTGCTCCACCCCATTTTCGACCGGAAAACACTAGGAATACACAGTCAAGGAGTTTTCGTTCGATGTACAAGAATCTCAATGCTTCCTCTTTGGGGATTTCCGGTCGCCAAAGCGATCTGATCGAGCTGGCCATGACCTACGGGTTTCAAGGTCTAGATATCGATGCAGTCGACTTGCAAGTTAGGACCGCACGGACCGATTTCGATCGGGCAGCTCGATTCCTGACGAGTTCCTCGATGCGCGTATCGGGCTTCGATGTCCCCTGCAATCTCGATGCAGACGACAAGGACTTCGAGCAATCGCTGAAGCTCGTCGAGCAAGTCGTCAAGGTCGCCGGGATGGTCAAAGCCCGGGCTGGATTCCTGGCGATCCCCTCTGCGACCAATCGGGCTCCGTTCCCTCAATACTTCGAGTGGATCAAATCGCGTATCGAGCGACTCGCTGGCATCTTCGAAGCCAACAATGTCCTCTTGGCTCTTCATTTTTCCACTTTTTCCGAAGCCCGCGAATCGTTCCAGTACCAATTCATTCAGGACGTCAACGGTGCATTGGCTTTGATTCAAGCCTGTCCGTCAAAGTCCGTCGGGATGCTGATCGACACCTTTCACTGGACCGTCGGTAAAGGTACTTGGGAGCAATTGGAAGGTTTCCCAGCGGGCCGAATCGGTGGATTGAACATCGCCGATGCGAGCGAAATTCCTGAGATCAGCGACTGCAAAGAGTCTCATAAGCTCGTTGCGGCCAGCGTCGGAATCATCGACAACGCTCGATTCGCTAAGATTCTCAGCGGAAGTGCTTACGATGGTCCAATCACCAGTACTCCGGCGATTGCAAATCTCGGCTCGGTCAAACGCGACTTGATCGCTTCGAAGGCTCAAGACGTGCTCGATTCGACCTTGACTCAAGCCGGACTTGCGACCCAAACACGGCGGCCCGAGGTGGTTGCCGCTCAGTCGCGATTCGCCCCTTATACCCCTGGCATCGAAGAACTCGGTTGATAACCGCGTCGAGGAATTCCTGAGGATCGGTTTCTCCACTCCACCCAAAACCGACTATTTTTTGTGCTACACTAGCGACGTCCCGATCGTGGGCGTCCCAACCATCAAGTGCTTGTGTTTTCTTGATGATTGGCCAGCGAATAGCATCGAACCCAGAAAAAAGCCGGGTAGGTAAAGAGGCCTGCCCGGAAAAGAAGTTTGGCCGGAATAAAATCCGCCGCCGCGGAGTGATGAAAACATGTCGAAATTAACTTTGCGAGTCGTCCAAGGGGCCGACCGTGGGAAAGTCTTCGGTGACTTATCCCCCCCGATTTCCATCGGCCGCGAAGAAGGCAATACGATTCAACTCAATGACGAACGCATCAGCCGTTACCATTGCAAAATACTTCTCGACAACCAACACCTGGTTCTGACCGATTTGGAAAGCACCAACGGCACCAAAGTCAACGGTCAGATCTGCCAACTGAAAATCCTGCGCTTCGGCGATCTGATTCTTGTAGGCCGAAGCATCTTGCTTTTCGGCGATCAGCAGCAAATCCGGACTCGGCTTAATGAAACGCATTTGGTCGACGAAAGCGGCTTGGTCGAACGCCAAAGCGATCGCGATTTTGAGGTGGACTCCAATTTGCTCGTCGATGCGCCCTCCGCTCAGGGGCTTCAGTATCCCCCAGTGATTCCAGACCGACTGAGTCCTAGTCAAGCGGCGCAACTTGCAGAGCTTTTGGAGTACATTCATCGAGGGATTGGAGATGTCGTCGAGAGCGTTCAATCCAACGAATCCAAGAATTCTGTTTCGGTTTCCCAACAGAACTGGCAGTCGCTTTTGCTGGTCTATTCGAACGTCTCGGAGCTGATTCGAGCGATTGCCGACCCTGATTTCAAACTTCCTGGCTAGGCCAGAGTCCAGGCCAAGTCCAGGCCAAGTCCAGGCCAAGTTAGAGCACGCACTCCTGGACGACCCTTCCATGCACATCGGTCAGTCGGTAGTCCCTGCCACCCCAGCGGTAGGTCAACCTCTCGTGATCGATCCCCATCAAACGCAAGATCGTCGCTTGCAAATCGTAAATCGATACGATGTTCTCTACGGCGCGGTATCCAAATTCATCGGTAGCTCCGTGCCAGTAACCTCCACGGATGCCTCCACCTGCCATCCATATGCTAAAACCTTGCGGATTGTGGTCTCGACCATTGCCACCTTGTGCAAAAGGAGTACGTCCGAATTCGCCGGCGCAAATCACTAAAGTGGATTCCAATAGCCCTCTGGATTTTAAATCATCCAGCAGCGCTGCAATCGGTTGATCGACAACCTTCGCGTTCTTGCGATGACCGGCTTGAAGGTTGTCGTGGTCGTCCCAGGGTGCGATAAAGCGGACCCCTTTGACACACGTGACTTCTACGAACCGAACCCCCCGTTCGACAAGCCGTCGAGCCAGCAAGCATTCCTTGGCGTACTGGCCCATCAACGGGTCGGGCGAATCGACCCCGTAACGCGTCAGAGTCTCCTGGGTCTCGTCAGAAAATTGGACCAATTCCGGTACGGAGCTCTGCATCGCGTTTGCGGTCTGGTCGTTGCGGATCGAGGACTCGATGAGTTGATATCCAGCGGTTGTCGAATCGTGTTCTTGGAGGAATCGTAGATCCTCGCGTCGCAAGTACTTCAGAAGGGCTTGCTGCTCCTGGACCGGTCTCGAGGGTTGGATGTTTCGCACAATCTCTCCTCCGCTGAAGCTGTCGAAGATCGCACCTTGATGGACTGCGGGCAAGAAGGCACTCGAAAAGTTCTCCGGACCACCGATCGGCAGCAACCCACCATGGACCACGATGTAGCTCGGTAGCTGCTGGTTCTGGGACCCCAAGCCGTAGCCGAGCCAAGCACCCATCGACGGTCGGCCTTGCGCTGCAAACCCCGTATGCAGGAACATGCAAGCTTGGGAGTGTTCGGCAAATTCGCTTTGCATCGATCGAACGACACACAGTTGATCGGCATGCCGAGAAAGATTTGGGAACAGCTCGCTGATCTCCATCCCCGACTCCCCGTATTTCGAGAACGAGAACGGGCTTCCAAGGCACTTGCCATTTTGATCGAACTGCGTCGCGTCGATCGACGCCGGGAAGACTTCTCCATGGCGTTTGCTCAACTCAGGCTTTGGGTCCCATGTGTCGACCTGCGATGGCCCACCGTCCATAAAAAGGAAGATCACCCTTTGGGCTTTGGCCGGGAAATGAAGCCCATCGTTGGCTTGGCCTTGGACCGATCGCGCAGCGCCTGCCAACCAACCTAGACCCAATCCGGTTTGCCGGATCCATTCTCTTCGGGTTGAAGTGCCTGATGCCGTGGCATTGAGGGAATCGTAGAAATGAGTCATCGTACGAACCAAGCTTCCTTGAAGTTGAACATCGCATGAGCCAAGATAGACCAAGCCTCTTTGCCATCGGCCGCCTTACCATCGGCTGCTTTGCCATCGGCCGCTTGCTGCACGTCATGGATCAATGCCAGAGCCGATTCGACCTCGGGATCCGATGGAGGTCTGCTCAGCAGTCGCATGTACATCGCTCGGATGCGCTCCGTGGGATCGAGGTCCTCGGTCCCTTGACTCCAGAGTCTCGCCTGCTGCAAGACAAAAGGGTCGTTGAGCAGCATTAAACTCTGTAAGGGGCCATGGGTGGTGTAGCGCTTGCCCACGGTCGACGTCGGTTTGGGGAAATCGAAAGCCGCCAAGAATTCATCTGGGAAATTGCGCCGTACCTCCAGATAGATCGATCGGCGCGAATCCCCGTCGATCGGTCCAGGTGGCGATTGCTTGTTGGGCTCAAGCACGGACTTGTAGTAATTGCGTGTCCCGAGTCCTTGATCAGGGCGACGCAAATTGCCTGCGACCGACAAAAGGGTGTCACGAATCGATTCGGCTTCGAGACGACGCAAGTGGGAGTGCGAGACCAACCGATTCGCTGGGTCGTTCTGGCTCGCCGAGGCCGTCGGAATGCTCGAGCGTCTCCAAGCCTGCGTCGTGACGATCGCCCGTATCAATCGCTTGGTCGACCAACCCTCGCGGAGAAAGTCACTCGCGAGGCGATCCAAAAGCTCCGGATGGCTCGGCTCCTGCCCCATCCGCCCGAAGTTGTCGACGGTCCGAACGAGCCCCTCTCCGAAGAGCCAACACCAAACGCGATTGACATACACTCTGGCCGTCAATGGGTTCTTGGGGCTTGCAATCTCCATGGCCAGTGTCAGTCGTCCGCTTTCGGAATCCTTGTAAGCTTTGGGGTCCGAACCGAGGACCTGCAGATAGCGTCGTGCGGTTGGCTGTCCTGGGCTTTTGTGATCTCCCCGAGGGAGCCATTCTTGGTCGATCGGCATGTGGTCTTCGACGACCCCTGGCACCCAGCGCAAAGCGGGTATCGAGGATTCGGCGTTTCGATACTGCTGGCTTAGTGCCGAGATTTCGGCGGCATTCGCTGGCTCCAAACGCAACAAATTCTCGTCGAGCAGTGCATTGATCCAGCGAACATCCTCGATCGTATAGGTTCCTGACGAGAGCCGTTCGAGGGTTGCTCGGGTCACCGAAGCGGTCGAACGAATCCATGTTTCGAGCAAGGTGCCATCGGTCAGGAACGCATCGAGCAGACTGACAGGAATTGGGCTCGGGGCAGAGGGTTTTTCGTTGGCCCCATGAGCAAGGACCATCCCTAGTCCAAAACTCGATCGGCCGTCAGAGCGTTCCAATACGCTCGGGTCCTTGGTTACCCCCAGATAAGGTTTCGCGTCCCGCGTGAGCAGTTCGATGTGCGCGCGAAGCCCCTTCCACTGAGGCCGTATTCGCATGGTGACCCATTGATAACCATTGGACTTCAAGCTCGGGTTTAACGTATCGAACAGCAACGAATCCCCTTGGAAGTTCTCGATGACCAAGCGAGCCCTTGCGTTGTCGGTTCCATGGCACCAAAGGGAGATCGAATCCGAATCGATCTGGAAATCAGGGGACCTTAGACTGCCCGATGCCCGATCCGTCAGCAGGTTGCTGTGGTACCCGGGCTCTTGCAAACGGGTCAACGGAAGGTCGGCTTTCCCGAGGACCGACCAAGCTAGATCCGGGTTCGGGGTATTTGGCGATGGGAGTCCAACCGCATGTTGACCAAGCCCCGCTCCGTAGGCCTTCCATGGCTCGATTCGACCATCGGTTAAATGGGTTAAATCGAACAGGATTTTGCTGTTGGACGGAAGCTGACTTCCATTCCATGAGGGCCGAGCAAGCTTGTCGGTCAATCGCTTTTTGAGCTCGGTTTGTGATTGGGGATCGGCGGCCAGGACCTCGATCCAGTCGGCTAACGCGGAGTCTTTTGGATTCGATTTCCAGCGGGCGATCGCTCTGCGCCAAGGGTGATCGTTGCCGACGGCATCCTTGATCTGATCCCATTTCTGACCGGGCTCAATCCGTGATTCGACCCAGCGAAGAGCTTCGAGGATTTCTAGGTCCCAAGAAGCAGTCGTTATGAGCCATGATTCGATGAGTTTTCGCGTCATGAGCTTTTGAAGGTCCTTCAGCTCAGGGTCCTTGGATACGAAATTCTCGAGTCGGTCGATCGGGACCATGGCAGAGCGTGTGCTGCGAAGAATACCGTAAAGCGAATAAAAGTCTTCGTCGGATATTGGGTCGAACTTGTGGTCATGGCAACGCGCGCAGGAAATGGTCAGGCCCTGAAACGCTTTGCCGATGGTGTCGATTTGGTTGTCGATCACCGCGATCTCTTCTCGCTTGACGTCCACGGGCGTTTGATTGAACTCGACGAGTCGGTAGAAACAAAGGCCGATGAGCGATTCGTTGCAATCGAGAGCATCATTCCATCTCGGTTCGATCAGATCGCCAGCCAAATGCTCTTGAATGAGTCTTTGAATCGATAGATCGCTCGCGAACGAACGGATCAGATAATCGCGGTATCGGTATGCGAAGGGAAGGTACGCATCGTCTTCGGATCCGTGGGTCTCTGCATAGCGCACCGTATCCATCCAATGCCGAGCCCAGTGTTCTGCGTATTCGGTCGTATCGAGCATCGCATCGAGGGCCGCTTGCCAAGCTTCGTCGTGGGTCGATGGGTCGAGAAGTTTGGGAACGAAACGCTCGATTTCCTCGATGCTCGGTGGCAAGCCTCGGAGTTGATAGCTCAGGCGACGCAAAAGCGTATGCGCGTCGGCAGGTTCGCTCGGCACGATGTCGGCCTTCGCGAGTCCCTGGTCGATCCAATGATCGATCGCCTCGCTGGTCGATAGGCTCGAAGCGTCGTTCGGCGCGGCTCGGTTTTCCGGGCTCCTGATGGGCTCAAAGGCCCACCACTTGGAGCGTTCGTTGTAGAGATCCTCCCAGGTTCTCGCGCGGAGAGGCTCCAGGGCTTCAGGCTCGTTACGAGGGTCGGCAGCACCCGTGTTAATCCAATGTTCAAAAAGATCGATCGTCTCTTGGGTCAGCTTTGGCGCCTTCGAGGGCATCTCGAGGCCCGGTTCGAGGTGCTTAAGGACCCGCAGGAGCAAGCTGTTTTGAGGTGTTTCCAGATCGACCGAGGGTCCAGAATCTCCCCCTAATTGCCAGCCCTCTCGGGAATCGAGGGCCAAGCCTCCCCCTTTTTTGCCCTGGTGATGGCATTCTAAACAGTGGGTATGCAGCGCTGGGCGAATCTTGCTCTCGAAGAATTCGAATTCATCGCCGAGGGCTGCGGACTCGGCGGTGATCCATGCGAGACAGGCGAGCAATCCGATGAGGGACCCCTGGAGGAGGATCGACCTCAAACCGGCAACTCGCAAACCGGCAACGCGAAATCGAAATGCGTCAAATCTCTGATGGCTGGCTCGCATCGAGGGGGGATTCCCTGGGGCATAGATTATGGCTTAGTTACAGGTTGGATCGTCACGGCTGTCTTAGCCGAGGCGCGTCCGACGGTATTGACGCTATGGACTGTGATTTTCTGGGCGTCGGTTGGAGCTGCATCGGAGAGGAACGATGCGTCGCGATAGAGCATTTGCGCCAACGGCAAGGGTGGAGTATCGCTGTACTGGAGGCCTTGGAAAACCGGTCGACCGAAGGGGTTGTTGCTCTTCTGAGGAACCTGCGCGATCTGCTTGCCATCGCGTTCGATGACAAAATAGGCCAATCCGCTCTCGAGATCCGCATCGCAGGTCCAGGAGATCGTATCTCCTTGGAGGGTTGCAAGATCGGGTGCTGGGGGGACTGTCTCGTCGACCACAAGGGTGTCTTTGCTGTACTGCGACCAGAGTTTGGCGATTCTTTCGCTGGGCAACCACGACCACTTCAAGGCGTCGGCCGAAGCGTTGTTGGGATCCAATTCGGTATTTGAGTCGCTGCCGTGCGATGCCAACCAAGCTTGGCTTGCATTCATCGGACGGATCGACCCACCGAGTTCGGATGGCAATCGCTGGGAAAGGCATTCATCGAGCCAAGGGATCGCCAGGTACCTTTGGTTTCCGCACTCGTGGCTCGATAGCGGATCGACGGATGTGGCGATGAGTCCTCCGCGTGATCGGAGGGTATTAAAAAACTCGAGGTTGGCTGGCCAGACCGATCCGAACCGTTCGTCCTGGACGCTCACGCCCTCTTTGGTCCCCACATTGCACATCAAGGGGACCGTCAAGATACGGTCGTTAAGCGAGTAGTTCTGGATATTCCCTTTCGAGGCGACCGGTTCGACCAAAGGGACCCCCGAGCGCAACCAGGCCGCCAGGGTCCTGTCCGGATACAGCATCGCCATACCGCCACACCAGTGTCCGCCCCCGCTGTGGCCCCAGAGAGCCCAAGGCAGGCCAGCAAGTTCCCGGTGGCCTGATTTCTCGCCGAGCATCTCGAGCGCCTTGAGGAAGGCTTTTGCTGACCCTTTGCGAGGGTCGCACCACATCTGACAGTCGGCTTTTTCGGGTTGTTCATAAGCGGGCGCCAGGAGCGCGCAGCGATGTTTTTTAGCGAGAGCTTGCCAGTGAAGGTCATACGCACCGCTGAGCCCCGACTTGCACGAGCCCTCCCCGCATCCATGCTGGTGAACGATCAGCCCCCGAAGCGTTTGAACCTCGGGTGGAATCCAGATGGTAAAGTTGGCTCCGTAGGTAAGTTCGCCAGGGGAACTTGAGGGTTCGAGCCTTACGCGATAGTACGGCGGGGCGGCGTCGGGAAAGACATCGTAGGGGGCCGATTGGCCCAGGATCGATCCTGCCGCAGCGATGGTCCAAAACAGACAGGCCATGGGGACCCAAGCGTTTGCGAACTTGGGATACCACCGGGAACTCGATCTCTGAGCGACCACTTGCATAGGAATCAATCCATCAGGATGAAGTTTGGATGAAGCCTAAGGCCGCTTTTCCCAGGGGTTTCCAGGCAAGCGAGCCACCGGCGGGTCAACGGTAAACATTGCTAAATGAGTTGACTTTGAGTATTCTATCGAATGTTCCGGAAAACTGAGTATGAGTCCCCGAAAAGCCCGGACATCAAAGATCTCTCGACATGAAAACCCCATTTACCGTCACTCAGATTGTGGACCCTGTCGATCTATTGCGGATCGGTCGCCAGTGGAATCGGTTGTGCGGAGAAACTCCCAACCAAAATGCATCGCATCGCGGGCGATGGGAGCTTTCTTTCCCCTGGATGCTCGGCTGGCTCAGCGAACTTCCAGAATCGCAGCGCGATCTGTTGGTGCTGACTGCAAGCTCGGGGTCGACCATGCGCGGGATCCTCCCGCTGGTCATG
>Ga0082207_1000481_pt1 | contig 22778 bp, 22 predicted proteins | sample LakMenEpi10Aug09_FD_71540 | JGI IMG/M metagenome (GOLD analysis project Ga0082207, IMG submission 71540)
CCCGCGAACGATTCGTCTTTTGGGGATCTTTTTTGCTCAAGTGAACTTAGAATTTCAGTCGATACTAAAGGGGAGCACGGAGCGGCAGGGGACGCCGGTATCCGGGCTTGAAATGACAACATTTGCTATTTGTTTTTCGCTTTTCATTAGAAATCCAGTCCCCATGATTCCATCTGCTCCTGCGTCCAGTCTGGTCGATTCGATCCACGCAAGCATTCTTACCGTCGAGCCAGCGGCTCCGGGTTCCTTCACTCTCTCGCGTCCAGCGGATGCTCCTCGGTCGGTAAGCAACACCCGATTAGCTGTCTCCGGGGTAGCTTCTACGGGGGGACTTGGGTCGGAGCCCTCGTCGTTGGAGTCGCGTGCTCGCGTTCCTATGTCGGATTTGCTCGATGCTTTCAAGGCCTGTTTGGCGTACGACTTGGCTTGGATCGAGGATTTCAGTGACGATGATGTGGAGATCTCTCAAGACCTCTTTGGAGTCTTGCAGGCGTTTGCGGAGCTTCGGCGTCAATCGGCCGATGAGGCCCAAGGTTAAAACAGGCCCTCAGGGTGACCGATGGCTTGGGGATCGATAAGCTCTGGGCCTTGGTTTCGAGCCGAGTTGACTTTGCTCGAGACTTGAGTCGACTCGAGGGTTCCTTCGATGGCCGGACCGACAAGGTCGCTGATGGATTTCCAGCTTGCATCGGCCGAGAGCCATCGGTGCACATCGAGCGGATGATTGAGAATCACAGGCATTCGATCGTGGACAGCGGTGGTGTCCGGGCCGGCATGGGTCGTGATGATGCTCGTCGAGAGGAACGCCTGAGAGCTTGCCGTCGGGTCTTGGATTTTGGAGTTGGATGTCCACAAACTTGCCAGGGCCAGGGGTTGATCGTCTCGTCGGTGGATCCAATGGGCTTCTTTGATCGGTTTGGCTTTTGGGCCAGGGAGTGTCTTCCATTCGTAGTAGCCATCGGCGATGAGGATGCAACGTCCGTGGTCGATCAGGGGCCGATAGGACGGTTTTTCTTCGATCGTCTCGCAGCGGGCATTGATCATGCTGTAGGCGATTTTTGGCGAATCGGCCCAAGCAGGAACAAGGCCCCAGCGCATGGCTTCGATTTTCGGTTCGGCGTTGGGAGAAAATTGCCGAATGACTAGGACATCTTGGGTCGGAGCGATGTTGTAGCGAGCTTGGAAAAGCTCGGATCGCTCGTCGGCTAGGCCTGCGATTCGGGCCGGCCACAGGTCCCTGTAGGCGGGGAAAAGCTCGGCGAGCCAATCGAGCAGCGAGGTGAAAAGGGTCAGTCTTCCGCACATGATCGGCTTACTCTGGGCTGGCTTACTCTGGGCTGACCTCGACCAATGGTTCGTAGGTCCCATCGTCGCGGAGGAATCGGCCGGCGTAGAACTCCATGCCTAGGTGCAGGCCCATGAGGGTGCGGCGAGAGCAGGGCGCTAAGGAGCGGTAGAAGACCCATTGGTCGTCGTCGATCTGCACGCGGCAGCCTTGGGCGATATCGTCGGAAACCTTGTGTAGATTTTCGGCGACGGTGAGTGCTCGCCAGGTGAATTTGGGGGATCGGCTTTTGGATCCCACGGCCAGGAGCATCGAGCTTAGGAGTCGGTTTCGAGTGCTGCGTGCTTCGAGGGTGATTCTACCATCCTGGCCACTGAGGGATCCTTGGGTGCTCCCGCGTCGCCACTCGGGGAGGCTCAGGGGCAAAAGCAGCGCGACGGTTTCGGATCGATCCTCACCGGTGCTTTCGTCATGGAAGTGCCTTTCGATTCGACCTTCGTTGCTTTTGGCTTGCGGGACAAAGCTTGCAGCAGCGTCGAGGGTCCAAGTCGAGGTGGTCTTCCAGTCGGCCTTGAGGTCCTCGGGGTTTCCCAGCAGGGAGTCTGCCATGTAGACCATTGCTTCGTGTCGCATGAGCATGACTTGGCGGTAGATCGTGCAAGTCCCTTCGAGGTCGCATTCGAGTTCTAGGTAATCGACATCGTCGTCGGAGAACCAGCAGACTTCGTTCCAAGCCACATCGACATTGACGGGTTTGCCGCGGTACTCAAGGCCGATATCCCAGTCGCCCGAGAGGATTCGGTTGCCGGCCTCATCGCACAGATCCAGCCAGATCGAATCGCGGGAGAAGTCGACAGCGAGTTGGCAGTCTTTTTTGCGCCAATTTCGGCGCATCGAGACCAGTTGGTTTTTTTCCCAGTAGTGGCTGGGGTTCGGAAGCCTTGCGTCGTTGGTTTTGTCTTTGCGAAGTTTCGCCGGTTTGAACCCTTGTCCTTTTCCGATTGCATCGGGAAGTGCGACGGCCGTGGCGAGTTGAACTTTTTTATGTTCCTTGCACAGCTTCATCAGCGACGCCCAGAACTCTGGCTCGTAGCGACTCGCATCGGTCTGATCGAGCATGGCATGACCGGTGGGGTCGGTCAGGTGCAGCATGATCGATTGAAGTTTGGCTAGGCCCCGACGTTGTGGGGGATACCATTTGCGGGCTCCGACGTTGTCTGCAGCCCAACGGCTGCGGATCAACGAGGCGACGAAGGCCCTGAGGTCTTGAGCGCCGAAGGCCAGGAGGTTTTGGGGGTCTTCGGCAGTCTGTTCGATCAACAGAGCGAGTCGGTTGAGGGTTTCGCTGACGATGCGATCTTTGCCTCCCAGGTGCGACATCTGCTTGGCTAGCGCCAGGGGGACTTCGCAAGCCCAGATCACCCATGGGAAGAGACCTTCGGATGGACCTTGTTCCCAAGCTCGATCGACTTGGGTGAGTGTCGACTGGAGGACTTCGAGCCACAGAGCCGGCGGGATATCTCGGCCGACTTCGGGAAGGGCGTAGAGCCATCCGGTGGCAGTCAGTGCCACGTAGGGGTCATAGCTGGATTTGGGGAGTTGCTGGGTGATCCAATTGCCGATTTTGGTCGCTTGTGCGACCTGCTGAGCCCGGATCTCATCGGGCACGGCCTGAGCAAGCTTGGAGCGTTTGGTTTTCCGCAAGTGGGTTTCGAGGCTGTAGCCGAAGGGCTCTTCGCCGAAGGCATCGACGAGGTCTTGGAGGAACTCTCGATGGGCCGGTTTAGCCACTTCCCAGTTGCCGATCCCCCAGAGCATGGCCTGGAGGTATTGGTGGATTGGAAAGTCGGACGGCTTGTGCTTGGATTTTTTCGTCTCGACGGGCAGGGAACTTTGCAGCATAGCCACGTTGTCGACGCAAAGCTTTTCGAGCCATTGGATGGCCGATTGATTGTCTGCATCGCCAAGGATCTCGTCTTTGGCGCGGTTTGCACGATGCTTGGGCTTTACCCAGTCCATAGGATCTCGTCCAACGAAGAAAAACGTGTTAGTATATCGGGCGACAACAAGGCCCAATTGTTGTTCCAGAAATTTCAGATGCAAGATTCATTTCGGATGATTCCTGGAATCGACAGCCCCCTACTTGGGTGCACCATTTCCGAAAGAACCTCTGTTGTATGTTGACAATCCTAGGTGTTTATCCGATGTTCAAACGATCCAAGGTCGTCTTGTCGACAATCTTTACACTTTTTTTCTTTGCGTGGCTCGGAACCTTTCGATGCGGCTTGGTCCTCGGCCAGGACGAAGGCTGGGTAGAGCAGCCCGAAATCCTCAAACGCATCGAGAAGGGCTTCCTCGATCCTCCCGAATGCAAGAAGGTGGTCGAGGACGGTAGGATCTGGATCCATCGCGATGAACAAGCGGTGATCGTCGATGGTTATATTTGCCAACGCAATGCTCCTCTGGAGATGTTCGCTTGCCCCATAGGCACCAAAGAGCACGAGTCGATCGTCGCGGTGTTTGCCAAATCTCGATTCGTCCATGCATCGCTTTTGGCCGTCGGTGGATCTCCGGGTAAGCCCGTTGCGTTCGAGCCCAAATTCACCCCAGCTAGCGGCACGACGGTTCGCGTCTATGCGCTCTGGCACGACGAAAAAGGGGAGACTCAAGCGATCCTGGCACAGAACTGGATCCGTCAGACCGGCACCAAAAAACCGATGCTTTGGGACTGGGTCTTTGCCGGCAGCAAAATCTACAAGGACCCCGACACTGGAAATGAATCGTATTTGGGCGACGGAGGCGAACTCGTCAGCGTGGCGAACTTCATGACCTCAACGCTCGATGTGGCCGTCAAAAGCGATGCGGCCAACTCCGGGTTGGTCTTCGAAGCTTACACCGATAAAATCCCAAAACGCTTTACTCCGATCCGCTTGGTTATGGTCCTGAGCGACCAGGCTCCTTATTCGAACGACCAAGCGAAACCAGACCCAAACAAAGAGAAAACCCAGACCGACGAGAAGGACCAAGTCGAATTGCCCAAGCACCTTACCGAACCGGTCCCGAAGCGACTCCTGGAATTCCTGCCACCGAAGAAGTCTTGATATGATCCCGTTTGGACAGCGACTGGCCCTAGCCGTAAGTCAAAAGAAGAATCCGGTGTGCGTGGGGATCGACCCCCGCGCAAGTTCCCTGCCCGAGTCGCTCAAGCCCAAGTCTGGAGCAAGCCCGGAGTCGATCATCGAATCGATCGAGAAATTCTGTTTCGAGATTGTCGATACAGTGGCAGACTTGGTACCGATCGTCAAACCTCAATCCGCATTCTTCGAAGAACTAGGCCCCTTGGGGATGCTTGCCCTGCACCGAATCGTGCGCCACGCGAGCCAACGAGGACTGCTCGTGGTCATGGATGCCAAGCGCGGGGATATCGGCACAACCGCCGTGGCCTACGCAAACGCTTATTTGGGCTCCGGAGCACCGGGCAGTCCTGCCTACAGCCCCTGGGGTGCTGACGCCTTGACGATCAACCCGTATTTAGGTGCCGATACCCTTGAACCTTTTACCCAGCGCTGTGCATCGAGTGGCTCTGGGGTCTTTGTCTTGGTCAAGACCTCGAACCCCGGCAGCAGTTTCTTGCAGGATCAGCCGCTCGAAGACGGTCGAACGGTAAGCCAGAAGGTTGCCGACACCGTCGAGTCGTTGTCGTTTGCGACGCGCGGTGAACTAGGTTACGGCGATATCGGAGCGGTCGTCGGGGCGACTTATCCCAAACAGCTCGAAGAGATGCGCACCCGAATGCCTAGCACCTGGATCCTCATACCCGGTTATGGGGCGCAAGGGGGATCGGCCCAGGACGTCAAGCTCGGGCTCGATACGCGAGGGCTAGGGGCCATTGTCAACAGCTCGCGCGGCATCATCTTCGCCTACGAACAGACTCGCTACCAGACTTCTCCCTACCAAGCCACCCGTTGGACCGAATCGGTGCGCAAGGCGACTTTGGACATGATCGAAGCCCTCAGCTAAGATTGCCGGGCTAGAACCATTCCTTCTTCTCGACCGCATAGGTTTGATAGAAATCGTCCTGAGATTTCGTCAGGTACAGGACTCCTTCGATCAGTCCGATCAACCCCATGATGGCCGGTCCGAAAAGGGGAAGGATCAAGCACGGGCCCACGACGAGCCCCGAAAGGCTTACGGCCAGCATGATCAAACCGGCGTTGTTGAGACCTAGGATGAACTTGTGAACTCCAAAGCCACCGAGGAGAATTCCGCAGATTCCAGCGGAGAGTTTTTTGTCGACGAAATCCCGGTACTCCGGATCCATCCCGCCCTGGTTAGAAGAGTCCAAGGACGACGGGGCAGCCGTCTTTGCCATCGGGACCGGAACGAGAAACCTCCCTTGGCAAATCGAGCACTCGCTGATTTCTCCAGCTCGCGATGGATGGACCGATAGGATGGCTTGGCAGTGGGGGCAATTCAGTTGCAACATAGGGACCGTCTAGTTTAGCGTAACGGTGCTTTGTGGACTCTGATGGCATGTCGTTTTTCGAGGTCGGATCTTGGATGATTTTCTTTTTTTTTGAGAAGTTGTCCTCGGGAGTGCGAGGGTCGATGAGGATCTTGCAACGCACCACCCGAATCGATACCCTGAAACCCGCTCGGAAGAGTCCGACGGATCCCGCCAAGGGCCTAGCACCATTCGCCAACAGCACACGCGAGCCGATCGATGAAACACCGGATGAATTCGCCGTCAGGGTCTTGGGGTTGGGTTTGGCTCAAGCGGCTGAGTCTGTTGGGAATGCAGGCAGTCGCATGCTTGGCAGCAGCCTATTGGGATCTGGATCGCGAACTCTATGCGCAGCAGGTAGCCAGTACCAAGGTGGCAGCTAGTGCTAAGCCGTCGGTGATATTGGTTCGGCCCGAGCAATGGTCTGAGTCGCTCGATGAGTGGAAGGCTTATCGGAGTGGACAGTACCGATTCATCGAGGTCGACTCGGTCCCGAGTGCCCAGGAGTTGCGCAAGCGGATCGCGTCGGCAGCAAGCGATGCCGACGCGACTCCGGCGGCCCTGGTGCTCTGCGGGGATGCGGCCCTTGAGGTCTCGCCGAATCGATGGCGCGCTCTGACCCCTGGTATGCTCATCGACACCCAAATACGGCTCGGGGAGATGACGACCCAAGAGCTCTGTACCGATTCGCTTTACGGGGATTTCAACGGCGATGGTTGTCCGGATCTGGCCATCGGACGGCTTCCGGCCAAGACTCCCGAGGAACTAGCCAGGATGCTGCGACGAAGCATTGACTACGAAGCGATCGGACCTGGGCCATGGAATGACATGGTCCATGTGACTGCCGGGGTCGGAGGTTTTGGCTTTCTGGCCGATGCGGCGATTGAAACCGTAACGCGACGGTTCCTTACCGAGGGGATACCGGCTCACTTTCATATGAACGTGACGGTTGCTAGTTGCACCAGCACTTACTGTCCCAACCCATGGAAGCTTCGGGATGCTTATATCGATAGGATCAATCAAGGAGGGCTATTTTGGGTTTACATCGGGCATGGTCAGGTCAACGAACTCGATCATTACATGGTGGCCGATCAATGGTTGCCGATCGGTCAGCCGGCCGACGCATCAAAATTTCGTTGCCCGACGCGTCCTCCGATCGCTTTGATGCTAGCTTGTTTTACCGGAGCCTACGACGCGCGGGTCGATTGCTTTTCCGAGCATTTGTTGGCTCAGCCTCAAGGTCCGATCGCGGTGATAGGTGGATCGCGCGTGACGATGCCTTATGGTCTAAGCCAATTCGCAAGCGAGCTGATCAACGGATGTTTTCGGGATCGCGTCCCAACACTCGGCGAATTGGTCTTTGAGGCCAAGCGTCGCGTATGGATCGACGACGAGGAGAGCGCAAGTTCGATGAAGCAAGCCGAGGGTTTTGATGTGCGCAAGCGTTATCGCAAGATCGTCACCGAAATGGCACAGGCCTTGAACCCGAGCGATCATGATCTGACTCTCGAACGACGCGAGCATGTCCGCTTGATGAACCTGCTGGGCGATCCGCTCTTGAAGATCCCTTATCCTGCCCCGCTGGATCTCAAGGTGCCGAGCAAAGGAATCAGTGGGGAGTCGGTTGCGATAGAGGGTCACTCGGGGATCGCCGGGCGATTGGTGGTCGAATTGGCCATGGCACGCGATCGGGTTCCAGATAACGCCGTGGCCTTGCGATCGTATCGAGGAACCCAAGAGGACCATCAGCAGATGGATTTGAATTATCAGGCCAGCAATCAATTGGTGGTGCATCGCATGGAGCGATCGATCGAGTCGGGTGGTTTCGAGATCGATTTTCCGATCCCTGAAAACTGCACTGGGCGTTACGTGCTCAGCGCGTATGTCTATGGGGACCGCGACTGGAGTGTTGGAGCCGAGAAGATAGCGATTCGGAAGCCCCAATGAACATCGAGCTGATCGCCTCGTTGGAGGATCCGCGACTCGAAGCGTACCGAAGCCTTCGTACCACCAATCTGACCCGAGTTAGCGGTCGGTTCATCGCTGAGAGTCGGCCGCTGGTCCAACGGCTCTTGGCAAGTGGCTTGGAGGTCGAATCGATCTTGGTCGACCAGGACGATCTGGAACAGGCCCGAGATTGGCTTCCCGACGACGTCCCGATTTTGGTGGTCCCTCACGATTCGATTGCCGAGTTGATCGGATTCCATTTTCATCGGGGTTTTATTGCCTGTGGTAAGCGACCGCCGATGATCCCTTGGGATCCGGCCCTGCTTGCAGGCCCTCTGGGGACCATGGAAGCCGACTGGACAGGGGTCATGCTCGTGGGGGTTCAGGATCCGGAAAACATGGGTTCGATTTTTCGATCGTGTGCGGCTTTGGGGATTCGCCATGTGGTGCTCGGGCCCAACTGCGTCGATCCCTTTGCCCGTCGGGTGCTGAGGGTTTCGATGGGTAATGCGTTCAAGCTTTCTTTTTTCAGTGTTCCAGAAAGTACGCTCGGTGGTATCCCGCCGATGCTCCGAGGCGCCCAGGGGCTAGGGATCGAGTCGTTGGCCGCTTGCTTATCGGCCAAGAGTGTGGAGCTGAGGCAATACCATCGGAGAGGTCCGGTGCTGGTGCTCTTTGGCAACGAGGCCAATGGACTGCCCGACGAGGTGATCGATGCGTGTAGCAAGGGGATTCGAATCGAGATGGCCTTGGGGACCGATTCGCTCAATGTGAGTGTCGCCGCCGGGATCTTGCTCCATTACACCTGCCGCATCGCTTGATCCTAGGGATCGTGCATCGCACCGGATTTCGTCGTGCTCGTGCTCGATGCCGTATCTTCGAGTACGAGTACGAGTACTGCTAACGCGGAGTACGAGTACGAAACGCCAGGGAAGATATCGATTGAAACTCCGAAACATGCGAATATCGCAACTTCCTCGCCGTTGGCTGCGGGTTAAACGATTGTTCGTGCTTCAGGTCGATATTTCGTCGGGCTGGCGATGAAAAAAGGCTGCCTGTGTGCAGGCAGCCTTTGGCGGTTTAGATCGAAGGGACAGAGGATCAGTTTTCCAACGTTGCGACTTCCCGTCCGGCGATCGATGCAACGGCTTTAAGAACCTTGGAATCGGCGCTGTAGCTGACGGTCCGGATCGAACCGTCGGCCATCACCGCGTTCCAGCCCGGGATATGAGCGCTGCCGAAATCGTGGCAGGAGGTGCAGCTATCCGGTACATCGGAATGGGTACCTCGAGCGATGAATCGGACGTAGGAATTCGTCACGCCGTGGTATTCGGGCATACCGGCAAGTGGAGCCCGATCCCCGTAATCGCTGCCGGTTTTGTAGCGGATAGAGCTCATGGCTTTCTCACCGATGAAGAGCGTGTTGCTCGTTCCATCGGTGATCTCCTTCAATTGAATTTTATTCCCGAGCGACCAAACCCCCTCAGCCTCGAGATCCACACCGGCGAGGTTCGGATCAGAACTGTAGGCGGCCCCTCCGCTCATCGCGTAGTCGGTTCGAGCCCCATATTCGCCGTATCGGTCTTTGAAGGGAGAGAGCAGAGGATAGGATTTTGCGTCCCGACGGCTAGGGCAGTAGAAGCCTTGGACGACCGCTTCGATGAAGCTGTAGTCGCTCTGTGAGATAGGCACGGCGGCTGGGATGGTGTCGCAGATTCGACCAAGGTTCTTGGCCAGTTGCTCTTGTTCCATATGAGGAAGGATTTGGACCATCCAGGGAACACCTTTTTTGTCGGTCCTGACGATGCCACCGACCATGTTGACCGCAAGGGGAGCATGTTCGCCGGCGTAGCCTGGAAGGCGTTTGGTAGCCGACTCGTAGTTGTGCGATGCGAGCACGATTTGCCGCATGCGGTTTTGGCAATCGGCACGGCGGGCCGCCTCGCGTGCGGCTTGGACCGCAGGCAAGAGCAATCCGACGAGCACTCCGATAATAGCGATGACGACCAAGAGTTCGACCAAGGTGAACCCTTGGCGTACGCTGGAACGTCGATGGTGCTCCTGAGCACCGGACCATGTCGACAAAATAGAGTAGGACATTGTCAGACTCCGAAAGAAAAAGGGCATACGACAAAGAAGAACGAACGGAGCTTAAGGAAAAACCCTTGACCCCTAAATGTAATTTAACGGGTCGAAAAACCACTTCGCAACAAGATTTCCAACGGACGCATGAAGAATCCGGGAAAATATTTGCCTCGTTTCTACACTCCGACAGTTGCTTTTGGGCGATTTTCGCCCTTTTGAAAGCTCACTTTGTTCAAGCGCATTCCTGGTAGGGAAAAACTCCAGGGAAAAACCAAACGATTCGAAAGGAAATTGTTTATGTCCGATTGGCTCGAAGTAGGATCCAAAGCGCCCGCGTTGACTCTTCCGGATGCTCAGGGCAAGAAAGTCAAGCTTTCGGATTTCAAGGGCTCCCCGGTGGTCCTTTACTTTTATCCCAAGGACGATACGCCTGGATGCACCAAGGAGGCCTGTGCGTTTCGCGATCAGTCTGAGGCTTTCAAAAAGCTCGGAGCCGTCGTCTTGGGGGTCAGTGCCGACTCTTCGGCGTCGCATGCGAAATTCCGGGACAAGTATTCCTTGAATTTTCCTTTGCTGGCCGACGAGAGCCATGAAGTATCGGAGAAATATGGGGCTTGGAGGGAGAAGAACATGTACGGAAAGAAATCCATGGGGATTCAGCGCAGCACGTACCTGATCGATGCGGAGGGCAAGGTAGCGCGGGTTTGGAAGAAAGTCAGTGTCGATGGGCACGACACGGCGGTCTTAGAGGCCTTGCAGGAGCTCGTCGCATCGGATTAGATATCGGGCCTTGCCAAGGTTGGCCCCCGATTCAATTTTTTGCTGAGCAGATTATGACTTCTAAGATTGCACTGGTCATCCACGGTGCTTCAGGCCGAAACGGCAAGCGACTCTTGGCCCTCGGGTCGATCGATCCTCAAGTCCAGATCGTCGGAGCGTTGGTCCGCAGCGGATCGAGTGCTCTAGGGCACGATGCGGGTAGTTTCTCGGGAATAGAGCCCGTGGGCTTGGCCATCGGCGATCGTTGGCCGGAAGCCTTTGACTGCGCGATCGACTTTTCGAGTCCCGATGGGTGCATGCGAGCTTTGGAACAATGCCTCGAGCGTCGGTCGAGCATGGTGATCGCCACGACGGGCTTGGAGGCAAACGATCTTGATAGGATCGAGAAAGCTTCGACAAAGATTCCGATTTGTCTGGCTCCCAACACCAGCGTGGCAGTCAACATCGGAATGAAACTCGTCGAGCAAGCTGCCAAGGCGTTCAAAGATGTGCCCGGCGGAGCCGACGTCGAGATCATCGAACGCCACCATAGGTACAAGGAGGACAGTCCTAGCGGTACGGCGATCAAGCTCGGGCAGATCATCGCCCAGCAGATGGGGATCGATAGCCACGTGCACGGTCGTCAAGGGATGGTCGGCAAACGCCCTCACAACGAGATCGGCTACCATGCGGTGCGTGTTGGAGACGATGTGGGTCAGCACACGGTCGTCTTTGGGATGATGGGAGAACTTGTCGAAATCCGAGTCGCGGCCTCGAGCCGAGATAGCTATGCATCCGGAGCGATCTCGGCGGCCAAGTTTCTCGTGGGCAAAGCCCCAGGTATGTATACGATGGCCGATGTGTTGGGTCTATAAGCCATGGCCAAATGCGATCAGGGTTATCTGTGCAGAGTCTGTGGCCAGGAGGTCGAGACGCTCTGTGAAAGCGCCCTGTACTTGCGTTTCGTGATCGGGGAGATTGACCCTGAGACTCTCCATCTGAGTTCCGAGTGCCATCTGCGATGCAATCCGGTCCTTGCACAATTCATCGTCGATGAGCGTTTTGAGAATGCTCCACCGGTGCCAGAGGGCTTTGGGGTGGAGTATCTCGATGCCAGTTACGCGGCAGCCAGGAAAGAACTCATCACGCGAGGCTATCGAAGGTTGCGTGAGATCCAGTCGAATCGCAAGAGGTTCCCACACGTGCAGAACTACGTGCTCGAGGAGTTTCAGGGTAAGTGGAAGTAGATGTAGAAGCAGATTCAGGTGCGGCGGGTTTTTTAGCCGACCTGCAAAGAGGCTTCGAGCGAGCGTAGGATATCGGGCACTTGCATCGAAGTGTTGCCCACTTGGAGGGATTCCTTGCCCTCGATCCAGCTTTCGACTTTTTTCTGAGCCGATATGACCGTCGAGTGCTGGCGGTTGCCGAAGTATTCGCCGATTTCCGAAAGGGCTGTCCGGGTGTGTTTGCGTGCAAGGAACATCGCGAGCATTCTTGGCTGGCTCAACGACTGGCATTTGGATTTGGTCTGAAGCTTCTGGTGTTCCAAGCCGAACGCCTTGCAAACGGCTTGTTCGATATCGTGCAAACGAACGATCGGGCGGTTGGCACGGACGATGTCACCGATGGCGCTGGTGGCTTCCTCGGGGCTCAGCTCGCGACCGAGCATACGGTGTTTGGCTACGAGGCGAAGCACGATTCCTTGGAGGACCCGCGCGTCGGACCCGCATTGCTCGGAGATCCAGCCTAGGACATCCTCGTCGATTCTCAAGGAGTGTTGCGAACAGAGTCGGCCGAGCAACGAGCGCCGAGTCTGCGCATCCATCGGTTCGATCGGACAGATCATGCCCCCCGAGAGCCTCGCATGGAGGTCATTGCCGAGCCCATCGAGCTCATGCAATCCTCGGTCGGAAACCAAAATGACTTGGCGGGATTCACGCAGCAACATATCGATCGTGTTGCGCAGCTCGATCAGCGTACCGGACTTTCCCAAACAGAACTGAACATCGTCGATGACCAAGACCTCGACATCGCGGTACTTCTTGCGGAAGCTGGCAAAGCCACCTGACTTGGCGTTCTCGGTGTACTCGATGGTGAATTGCTCGCCGGTCAAGAAGATCGCGCGGCGGTATCGCTGCTGCTGCTTGAGCCTTTGCGACAAGCCAAGTGCCAAATGGGTCTTGCCGACTCCGTGCGGTCCGTGGATCAACAACGGACTGATCTGCCCGGGGCGCTCGAGGACCATCTGGCAGGCGGTCCATGCGAACCGATTATGAGCACCGACGATGAACTCATCCCAGCGGCGTTCCTGCTGGCGACGCATCGCGACCAAGCGGTCGATTTCCCGATCCTGAGCGTTCCCCTCGTCGTGCAAGCCGCCTTGGCTCGGCGATCCCTTGGCGTCGGGATTTCCCAATTGGAGGTCTGCCGATCGGGAGTCCTCTGGACGGACCAACCTCAAGGGCCCAGCAAGCGTCTGGATCGCAGGATCGCAATCCGTCGGTCCAGACGCTTGAGGTACGGCAGCAAGAGGTATAGCGTTCACGGGCGATGGGCTTGGAAGGAGGCTCGAATCGGGTGCGACAGATGGTTGGTAAACGGACGGTTGGTCAGGGGATTGGACCGGGACTCCATGGTAAGCGATCTGAGAGGTCTTGCGACCGCCAGGGGCAGATTTCCGTCTAGAATTCTCTTTCGAGCAGGTTGGGTTTGTCTCTTGGGTGGGAGTTGCTTGGGCGACATGGAGCTCAAAACCCCACCCATCGCCAAAAACCTCAGAAACCACACTTCGGAGGTCCTCGCGGAACATCCTCAGGATGCATTCGGACACAAAGGCCGATCCGACAAGGACTTGGAGCTTCTGATCGGCCGTGACTTGCCAGCCGACCTGCGGTCCAAACCACAAATTCATGCGATCCATGCCCAGCCTTTGCCGGAGGGTCGCAGCCAACTGCGGAACCAACCGGATTTGTGCCTCAGCAACATCATGCGCTTCGAGCATCGCAATCTCCCAACCCTGCGACATTTGTCCAACAAACTCCTCGATCGGGTACCTCCCCGATCGTTGCTCGGGAGGACCATTGGGATTCGATGTCGAAGCCCACGGTCTACCGAGCGGGTCCGGATTTTAGGATTGCTAGCATTCGAGTCAAACAAGAATGCCAAAGAAGATTAAAGTTTTCCCGGCGGGCGTGTGAAGATGCTGTAAAGAACGGAGCAAACCGTCGGGTAGAAATGTCTTTTATAAACAAGCGACGGTCCCGAAGTCGGTGGAAAACCCGTCAGGTTTCAGGCTTGGTTTTTTCGACGCTCGTAGCGTTCGTACCGGGTGGGCCAATCGTTGTGCAAATCGCTTGGAATCGACTCGCTTTCCAACAGGGAAAACTCGTGCAATGGCAGTGGTTCCAACACGGTATCGCCGTCGATATCGGCCAGGACGCGTGTCAGGTGGATTGTATCGACGCGTGGTAGGCACTGGCGGTAGATCTCTGAGCCACCGACGACGAAAAGCGATTGTCCCTCAGGGACTTGCGCATAGGCTTGTTCAAGATCGTTTACAACGATTGCACCGTCGATTCGGTAATCGATTTGCCTTGTGAGGATCATCGTGGTGCGGCCTGGCAGGAGCCGTCCGATCGACTCGTAGGTCTTGCGCCCCATCAGGAGGGTTTGGCCCATGGTCAAGCGTTTGAATCGCATCAGGTCCGAACGGAGTTTCCAGGGCAAGCGGTCTTGGAGACCGATCGTACCGTTGCGGGCCATGGCCACGACGAGTCGCATGCTAGGTGGGCTTGGAGCTAGGGTCTGACGATTTGGACTTTGGTGATTTGAAACTTCTTGAGCCACTCGAGCCACCGTTCATGATCTTCGCTCAATTCGATCTCAGCGACCGATTCGGCGTCCAAGGGAGAAACCACGGAGAAACAACCATCATCCAACCAGCGATCGACATTTTGGGGTTCGATCCAGTATTCGTTGGGACCGAGTTTAGGGGCGTTTGGGGAATCATCGGGGGTCATGAAGTAAACGACCTCCAATCGAAACCGCTCGGGCATTTCGAGAGGTGGGGTCGCAAGCCCATCGAGCGGGATGATTTTCAAGGAATTGCTCATGGATCCAGCCGCTGAATTACTCGGGTTTGGCGACGCTGCAGGCAAAGTCCAATCGGGCGGCTAGTTGACCATCGACGGTCACCTTGCCGGTCATAAAGTAAGCGTTGGAAACGACTTCCTTCAAAACTACTTGGATGTCGACTTTCTCGCCCGGTCGGACCATCCGCTTGAACTTGGCCCCGTCGATCCGTGTGGCCACTGGCACAACCCCTTGGTTCGGGGTGACATTGGCAAGCAGGATCGCGCCGCTTTGCAAGCAGCATTCGCAAAGGATAACGCCTGGGACCAACGGAAAGTTCGGGAAGTGCCCTTGGAGGAAGAATTCATCCGGCTGAAACGTCTTGACGCAATGGATCGTTGAGTCGGTCTGTTCGAGAACTTCATCGACAAGCAGCATGGGCTTGCGGTGAGGAATGAGAGCCTCGATTTGGGCTCGGGACATCGCGGTCATGAGGGTTCCTGGTAGGACGGGATTTAACGTGTGGGTATTTTCAGGCGTAATGGGATGGATCTTCCCCTGAGTGTTCGCCGGTCGCCTGCGCGACGCACTGTTCGACGCATGAGGCAGCCAGCGTATCGAAGTCGAGTTGGAGTTGCTCGTACTCGCGTCTGCCGGAGAACTCCTTGAACATCAAGCTCGGTTGGATGTCGAGGCTGTTTTGGTATTTGCTCGAGCAGCATTCGCGCACATCCCCGACGATTTCCTGGTAAGCGATCTGACAGATCTTCACACCCGGATAGATTCGAATCGGTTGGATCGTGTAGAGTTCGATCGTCCAGTGCCCGCGATAACCGATGCTTCCAAAGCCGCCCGATCCATGGACGAAAAGGCCCAATCGCGACAGCGAGGATCGGCCTGAGATCATCGGTACCAACCGATGGGTTTCGGTGTACTCGACGGTCCGTCCGAGGTAGAGTTGCCCGGGGCTCAGAATCAACCCATCCTCGGGAATTCGAAGCCTTCGGAAACGATTGGGCTCTTTGATGTCCAGCACGACTTCTTCGTAGACGAGAAGTTCGTTGTGAAGGGTCAAATCGTAGCTGTTGGGATTGCAATGTTCGTCTGCAAATGGGCTTATGCAAACGTCCGATCCCAATCGAGTGCGTATCTCTTCACCGGAAAGAATCATGGAGAATCCTTGCCAGAACCTAAAAGGGGCAAAAGGGGACGAGCCGAGAACGTCGAGCGGAGAACTCGCCCAAAGCATACACCCGCCAAGGGGGGCTTCGCTAGCACTCCCCGAGGTTTCTTGGAAGAAAATCTGCCCGAGCTTGGAAATCGCATGCTTGTGTTTTTTAAGAGGGAGTCATCCCCAACTGCGCGAGCCAACGTTGGCAAGCAACCGGCCAATCCGAGGTGCCTGGAATCGATCGGGCAAGCCCCACGCCATGGGGTCCCTTTTGATACACATGCAATTCCCCTGGAACCTGCTTTGCGACCATCGCTTGGTAAAAGACTAAAGAATTTTCGACCGGCACGGGTTTGTCTTCTAGGGTGTGCATCAGAAAGGTCGGAGGTGTATCGGCTCGGACGTTGCGCTCGCTGGCAAACGCTTGCAGGGTTTCCTTCGAAGCGTTTTCTCCAAGCAGATTCACCTCGCTGCCACGATGGGTAAAGCTGCTGCCCATCGAAATAACGGGATAGCAGAGGATGGCAAAATCGGGTCGTGAGGATTGCTGGGCGATCGGATCCGAAGCGTTTTTGTCTCCGGTGTCGAACTGGGTGATGACCGTCGACACCAAATGCCCACCAGCCGAAAAGCCGATGATCCCAATTTTGTTTGGATCGATGTTCCATTCGGCGGCCTTGGCTCTGACGGTGCGCACGGCCCGCTGAGCATCCTGCAGGGGGGCCGGATGGCCGTACCCCTTGCCCCGATGGCGATAATCGCAAAGCACGGCCGTCAATCCGATCGAATTGGCCCACTGGACCATCTGCTTGCCCTCGTGATCCATGGCCAAGCCGCCGTAGCCACCCCCTGGACAGATGATCAGTGCACCGGTCGGTTTTTCGGATGGGACTTTCCGAACCGTAATTTTCGGCACGTCCTTGGCTTCGGTGCCCAAGGCTCCCGGTGCGCCATCGGCCCAGAGCGACATTTCCAGATCTTCCTGGTATGCTGATTCGATCGGATTTTCCAAGGTGGCCCCGTCGACTTGCCCAACCCCAAGCATCATTCCCAGCAGGAGCATGCACCAGAGCCAAGCCGAGCCAACTCGAAGCTTCCTTCCAACAGGATCGCTAAGCGACATTGTGTTATTCTTTCCTATGTAGTTTACTTAATTCCAAGAGAACCGGACTCAAAACGAATACTCCAGCGGAGTGAATATCCAACGGAGGTTCCACAAGAAGCCCCTGAGGACATCCCTTTAACGAACATCTTTACCGAACATATCGTACAGGATTTTTCGGACCGACCCATGAAACGAACTAGAGTTTTTGCCGCCCCATCGATCGATCCGAGACCCGTCGCTGGAAATCCCCTGCGTAGAAACCCCCCTTGCGAGTCGAACTCCAGGTGGGCTAACGTCTGGGTGCCTTGCTTCTTGATGGGTTTCCTGACAAGCTCGCTTCTTGCAGGCTTGGCTTGGGGCCAAAATGCTCCGACCCCTAAGCCTCAGACGCTAGAGACTCAGACGCCAGAGACTCAGACGCTTAGCAAAAAGATCGATGCGATTGCGAACGTCGAAAAAACCGATTGCTTGGGTAAGCAGTGGAAATGGGCCGAGTTGGCCGGGAGCAAAGGAACCGTCGTGGTGTTCCTAGGAACGGAATGCCCGCTGGCCAAGCAGTACACGCCTCGGATCGAGGAGTTGCGCAAGAAATACCTCGAGCGAGGGATCGGCTTTGTCGCAATCGATCCGAACATCCAAGACTCCTTGGCCGAGATGGCTGCCCATGCTCGTCGCTTTGAACTCCAAACCCCTTTCCTCAAGGACCCCGACCAATCGCTCGCCGATTTGCTCGGTGCGACCCGAACCCCCGAGGTCTGCCTGATCGATGCTCAAAACACCATTCGCTATCGAGGCCGAATCGACGACCAGCACGGCATCGGATTTTCTCGCGAGACTCCGACCCAAAACGAACTTGCCGATGCGATCGAATCGCTCATCGCCGAGCGTCCTGTCTCGACCTCCTGGACCCAAGCCTCCGGATGCTTGATCGGTCGCAACCGATCGAAGGCCGAGTCGGCCGACGACTCCCAAGCGATCACGTACGCCCAGCACATCTCGCACCTGCTCGAGAGCCGCTGTGTCTCCTGCCATCGTTCCGGGGATATCGGACCGATGGACCTATCGACCTACGACGATGCTGCAGCTTGGGCGGACATGATTCTCGAAGTCACCCAAAACAAAACCATGCCCCCGTGGCATGCGACCGACGAGCACGCTCAATTCCGAAACGACCGACGCCTGAGCCAAAACGAACTCGATCTGATCGAGCAATGGGTATCGCAAGGCAAACGGCGAGGGGACCCGAGCTTGGAGGCCAAGCCCCAGACCGGCCGCATCGCCGAGAACACAGGCTGGCTCTTGCCAAAAACTCCCGACATCATCATCCCGATGAGCGATCGGCCCTACAGCGTCCCAAAAACAGGGGTGGTCAACTACCAGTACTTCCGCGCCGACATGAAAAACGACAAAGATCTATGGGTCCAAGGCATGGAGATCATCCCCGGGGCTCGCGAAGTGGTCCACCACGTGTTGGTGTTTGTGCGAGACAAAGGCTCTAGAAAAAGAGATCTAGGAGGCGCCCGATCCTTCTTGGCCGGATACGTCCCGGGCACGCGGGCTGAAATGATGCCCGAGGGTTATGCCAAGCGAATTCCCGCCAATAGCGAATTGATCTTTCAGGTCCACTACACACCCAATGGAACGGCGCAAAAGGATTTGAGCAAAGTTGGATTCATCTTGGCCGACCCCGAGCAGATCACCCACGAAGTCAAAACCACCAGCGCCGTGAGCCTCAATTTCCAAATCCCCCCCGGGGCTTCCGATCACCGCGTCACAGCCTCTCTCCCGGAAAAGCTTCCCGAATGCGAACTCCTGGCCATGAGCCCTCACATGCACGTGCGAGGCAAATCGTTCCGCTACAGCTTGATCCACCCCGATCGCAGACGTGAAGTCCTACTGGATATCCCCAGTTACGATTTCAATTGGCAAACCGAATACCGGCTAGCGACCCCGATGAAACTACCAGCAGGCACCAGGATGTTCTGCGAAGCGACCTTCGACAATTCCGATGCCAACCTCAACAATCCCGACCCCAAGGCTTGGGTCCGTTGGGGGGACCAAACCTACGAAGAAATGATGATCGGGTATTTCCACTACGCGGAAAAACGCCGACAATAAGCCGCCAGTAAATCGTCGGCTTTGGAGCATCAGGCTCGAAGCATCATTGCGTACCTGCTCTGCGTTTCGAATCGGTGGATCCTATGACATCACGAACCCTACGAGCGGGCTTTTGCCTCGTCGCATTGCCCATCGCTTCTTGGGCGATCGAATCCGTTGCTCTTGCCCAGGAACCTTCGGTGGCCAAACCCACTCCGATCGGCCGCTACGATCGACCTTCGGGGCCCATCTACCAGAGTCGTTCTGTGGTCGTGGCCCAACATGGAATGGCCTGCACATCGGATCCACGGGCTACAGCCGCCGCGATTGCTATCTTGGAAAACGGCGGGTCGGCGGTCGATGCGGCCATCGCGGCCAATGCCGTCTTAGGAGTCGTCGAACCGATGAGTTGCGGGATCGGCGGGGATCTTTACTCGATCCACTGGGATAGCCACACGGGCAAAATCTCCGGGCTCAACGCAAGCGGCCGCTCGCCAGCAAAACTGAATCGGCAAGTCTTCGCCGATCAAGGGCTCAAAGAGATCCCGCTTTATGGTCCGATGTCCTGGAGTGTTCCAGGTTGCGTCGCGGGCTGGTATGACCTGCATTCGAAGTTCGGGAAAAAGAGCATGGCAGAGGTCCTCGAGCCCGCCATCGCGTTGGCCGAAAAAGGGTTTCCTGTCTCGCCGGTGATCGCTGGGTATTGGGCCAAAACAGAACAATCGTTTCTCCCTTGGAAAGACTCCCAAGCGACCTTCTTGATCGACTCCAAGCGAGCTCCTAAGACGGGAGATAAATTCCGCAATCCACGCTTGGCCGAAACGTATCGCCGCATCGCTCAGTTCGGACCGGATCACTTTTATCGAGGCCCCATCGCCCAAGCGATCGTCGGGTTTAGCGAAAGCAACGGAGGGTACTTTAGTCTCGAGGACTTTGCCAACCACACCAACGAATGGGTCGAACCGGTCTCGACCAACTACCGTGGATACGATGTTTGGCAAATCCCACCCAACGGCCAAGGCCTTGCGGTATTGCAAATGCTCAATGTGCTCGAGCGGTACGATCTTCCATCTATGGGCTGGGGATCTGCTGACTACACGCATCTGTTGATCGAGGCCAAGAAACTCGCTTATGCCGATCGAGCTCGGTTCTATGCCGATACGGCCTTTGAGTCCGTTCCCATCGAGCCCCTAAGAAGCAAATCCTATGCAGAGATTCAAAACCGACGCATCGACCCCCAGCGGGCTCTGGTCGATGTCCCCCATGGCGACCCGAAACTGGTCCAGGGCGATACCGTCTATCTGTGCGTGGTCGATGCGGATCGCAACTGCTGCTCCTTGATCCAAAGCAATTTCCACGGGTTCGGGAGTCAAGTTGTCCCAGGGGAAGTCGGCTTTGCACTTCAAAACCGAGGCAATCTTTTCTCCCTCTCGGAGGATCACCCCAACCGATTGGAACCCAAGAAACGTCCTTTCCATACCATCATCCCATCGTTGGTCACCCGCGATGGCAAGCCCGTTTTCGTCTTTGGGGTTATGGGAGGTGATATGCAACCGCAGGGGCAAGTCCAAGTGCTCGTCAACTGGATCGACTTCGGGATGAACATTCAAATGGCCGGCGATGCGGCTCGCGTCCGCCACGAGGGGAGCGCCTCGCCGACGGGAACCCCCGCCGATGCTGATGGGGGTGTCGTCCATTATGAATCGGGATTGCCCCAAGAGACCCTTGAAGCACTGGCCCGGCGCGGCCACCGACTCCAAGCCTCGCGGTCCTCGTTCGGCGGCTACCAAGGGATCCTTATCGATTGGCAGCGCGGGATTCTCCAAGGTGCTACCGAGAGCCGCAACGACGGGTTAGCCCTCGGAACGGATCGATAGCCCACTGCGCTCTTGAATTCAAAGACCCCTCGACAACCCCATGCAAGGAGCATCGATGGCCAAGCAATGGTTGCTCAATCTGCTCTATGCAGCGCTGCTGCTTGCGATCTCGCCATGGATCCTTTGGCGCAGAGTCCGACAAGGAAGGTATCGAAATGGATGGAGCCACAAGCTCCTAGGAGCTTTACCTCAACCGACCAAAACACTTGGACCGAACCGAACCTACACGATTTGGTTCCATGCCGTCAGTGTCGGTGAACTGCAAGTCATCCGGCCTCTTGTCGAGCGGGCTGTTCGGGAGTTGCCGACGGCCAAACTGGTCGTTACCACCTCGACCGATTCGGGCTACGAACTAGCCCAAAAGCTCTACCATGCACACACCGTTGCTTATGCTCCCATGGATTTTACTTGGGCAATCCGCCGAGCGCTCGATCGCATCGAACCGGATCTGTTGGTCTTGGCCGAACTCGAACTCTGGCCCAATTGGATCTCGATCGCCTCGCAACGCCGGATCCCTATAGCCGTCATCAACGGTCGGCTTAGCCAGAAATCCCTTGAAGGCTACCGCCGCATCGCCTCGGTTGTCCGGGGGATCGTGCGCAAAATCGATTGGATCGCCGCGCAGAGCGACACGGTCCGCGAGCGGTTCATCGAGCTGGGTTACGATCCTGCGAAAATCCAAGTCGTTGGGAACATCAAGTTCGATGGTGCCAACGACGACCGTGCGCATCCCGAGGTGCTCGCTAGGTCCGGTCCACTCGGACTTTGCGATGGCCGCTCGACCGTCTGGCTCTGCGGGAGCACCCAAGATCCCGAGGAACGCATCTGCTTGGAGACCTTCGGACAGATCGCCGATGAATTTGCGCATTTGAAGTTGATTTTGGTTCCGCGCCACGCCGAGCGATTCGAGGAAGTTGCCAGGATGGTAGAAGCGACCGGATTTGCATGGGGGCGTCGAAGCCTCATGCACAGCCAGGAGCTGGATCCTTCATGGCGGATCTTTCTGGCCGACAGCGTCGGAGAATTGCGTTGGTGGTGGGGCATGGCCGACCTAGGGTTCGTCGGCGGGAGCTTTGGGGCACGAGGTGGCCAAAACATGATTGAGCCCTGCGCCTATGGCGTCGCGACCTGCTACGGCCCAAACACCCGAAACTTTACCGACATTGTCCAGATTCTCGATCAGGCCGATGCGGCCCGTCAACTCGCAAGTCCCGAGGAGCTCAAGCCCTGGTTGGTGGGAATGCTCCAGGACGAGTCGATGCGAACTGGTTGTGCAGGCCGGGCCGTATCGATCACACAAAAGCACCGTGGAGCGACCGACCGGACCTGGAACAAACTCGTTAGCTTGCTAAAAAGTAAGGACCTTCGATCACCCAAGGATTAGGTGCGATGGGCTCGTCGAGCCAAAGCCCATCGGGAAATTCGGGAACCTTGACAAAGGCTCTCTTGCCGTTGGAAAGCTTGCCGTTGGAAAGCTTAGCAGTAGAATGCAAGCTCGCATCCAACGCGATGGTCGTTTCGGCGATGCGCCGATGAGGGTTTCCTTTTTGATACCAGAGAATCCGATCCGTGGCGGAAAAAACCTCAGCAAAAAGCAAATCGGAGGCCACTGTGCATGCCTTCGATTACTTGGCTCAAAACGAGACTCGGGAGTTGCCGGTGCTCGTCGTGGCCATCGGACCCGACGATTTCCTCCGCCGCGAATCGATCCAACACGCCCTGAAACTCGGTGGGCTCGAGCCGATGAGCGTTACCCGATTCGACGGCGAGGACGCCCAGTGGCGGGATGTTCATGACGCGCTCTCGACGCAGAGTCTTTTTGACCAAAGGGGCCCGAAGGGCGCTTATGTGGGCAAGGCCGATTCGGTCGTCAGCAA
>Ga0082207_1000483_pt1 | contig 22706 bp, 17 predicted proteins | sample LakMenEpi10Aug09_FD_71540 | JGI IMG/M metagenome (GOLD analysis project Ga0082207, IMG submission 71540)
CCCCCGGGTGAGCGTGCCACCCCTACCTCTTCACGTTCGACCACGTCTCAATCGTACGCAACGCAACATCTCTCCAATGGTTTCATCTATGCAGCGGTCTTCGCATTGATCGTGGGCACGCGCGCATCGGCATTCGTTGTCGTCCCAAGCGGCGTTGCGGTGCTGCTCCGAGCGATTGGTATTGGCGCAGCTCTGTGTGCGCTGCGCGGCCAGTTTCGTCTGTGGTTCTTTGTTTGCCTTTTGATTGTGGGTATCGCTGGCGGCACGAGTTCCTTGCATCATGCGCAATCACCGCAACTCGGTGCGTATCAAGGTGCTGCAAAAATTATGGAAGATCCACAATGGAGAAACGGTGCGGTGCAATGCGTACTCAGCATCGAAGGGCAACGTTTCATTGTCTTTGCCTATGGTTTAGAGGGTCGCCGATTGAACGGGCGACAAGTTGGCGAGGTGGTCTCGGTGAGTGCGCTGCGACAACGACTCGACCCGGGAAAGCTGTCTCGCTATCGGTCGCGGCACATCGTCGGCGTGGCAACGCTCATCAGCGTGAGCGAAACGGCGGGCGCTGGCGCACCGCTATTTCGCAGCGCCAATCGGTTGCGTGGGGTGTTGCAGAAGTCCACGCGGTTTATGCCTTATGAGGAGGCATCGCTCTATATGGGTCTCTTGATCGGTGATGATCGCGGGCAAACGAAGGAAATGATCGCAGCGTTTCGAGGCTCTGGGCTATCTCACCTCACTGCCGTGTCAGGACAAAACGTTGCATTCTTGCTTGCTGTCGCGGCACCGCTCTTGGTTCGCGCTAAGTCGCGTTGGCGCCTCATTGCCACCATTTTTTTGTTGGGTTGGTTTGTTGTGCTCACACGCGCAGAACCCAGCGTCATCCGCGCAACGGCCATGGCGGCACTGAGTGCATATGGCGTTGCCCGCGGCCGCGACGTTCCGCCTATGCGCATATTGGCAATTGCGCTTGGTGCGCTATTGCTGATTGATCCGCTGATTGCTTGGTCTGTTGGTTTTTGGATGTCGAGTTTCGCGACGGCAGGGCTCATTGTGCTCACTCCAATAATTTCCAAGTTTCTTCCGGGGCCACCGTGGCTGTCGGGTGCACTATCCACAACACTGGGCGCGCAGTTGGGGGTTATGCCCATCACGTTGTTCGTATTCGGCTCTGCTCCAATCGTTGCCATTGCAACCAATTTGTTAGCGGTTCCAATCGCTGGTGCTGTCATGTTGGTGGGATTGCCAATGGGCTTAGTGGTGGGCATGCTTTCCGAGGTGAGCCTGATGTCGCCTGTGTGCGGCTTGCTGATGCTTCCAATCACATTCGCGGTGCGCTGGGTGTGGTGGGTTGCAGTTATCGGCGAGTCCGTGCAGCCTGGTGGGCTCGTCAATGCGGCTCTGTGGCTAATCATGGTTTGTTTAGCAATTTGTTGGTGTTTTTTCCTTGCGCGCCGCACCCATCTGACAGAGTGGGGAAGTGACGATTTACCTAATTACGGGTGAGGATCCCCGAACGGTCTCGGCGAAACTCACCGACCTCACGTCGCAACTCATTGGTGATGGCGATCGCAACACCATGTACGAAAGCCACGATCTCGAGAACGGCACAATCGACGAACGCGATGCGGCAATAGCCAATGCAGTGATGGGTGCGCGAACATCTTCGCTTTTTGGCGACGAACGAGTTGTTGTGCTTCGCGGCATCCACGATGCAACAGTTGATCAACTGCGCCCGTTACTTGAATATTTGCTCGAGCCAATTGAAACAAATCACTTGGTACTTACCGCCTCTGGCAAGTTGGCAAAGTCCACCACCGATGCGCTGAAGAAGGCGGGTGCCACCACATTCTCCACATCGCCGCCGCGCCAAAAGAACGACGTGGTCACTTGGTTTCAGGAACATCTCACAGAGGCAGGTCTCAAACTCGACCCGGGTGCACTCAGCATTGCGGTTGCGTGGCTCGGTCAAGACCAAGCCCGATTGCCATCGCTCATTGAAGTGCTGATGTCTACGTATGGCACCGGTAAGAAGTTGACTGCAGAGGACATCGAGCCATTCCTTGGTGTGCGGGGCAACGTTCCGATTTGGGATCTCACCGATGCGATCAGCGCGTCAAACCCCGCAAACGCCATTGCGGTGTTGCATCGAATGGTGGGAAGTGGCGAGTCCCATCCAATGCAGATCATCTCGTCGCTTTCTACTCACTACACAAAGCTGCTCAGGCTCGATGGGCTCGATTCGCCCGCGAAGGAAGATGTCTTTGCAATTGTCGGCACGAAGAGCGACTACATGGCTAATAAAACAGTCGCGCTCTCGCGAACTATGGGGAGCAAGAACATTGCTTCTGCAATTGTTCTCTTGGCTCGCGCCGACGTGGATTTACGCGGTGGTAAAGATTTGTCCGACCAACTGATCTTGGAGATTTTGGTGGCACGCTTGTGCCGGTTGAGCGGACAGGCCGCTGCGACTACGAGGAGGCGTTGATTTTTTTCATCAAGCGGCTCTTTTTGCGAGCGGCTTGACGGGGGTGAATGACGCGCTTGGCTGATGCCATGTCGATGCGCTTGACAGCAAGACGAAGGGCCTCGGCATTCTCGGGGGTGCCGATGGTGTCATTGGCGTTCTTCAAACGGGTGCGCACTTCGCTCTTGATCGCGCGGTTGCGCGCGGTTGCCTTGGCGTTGGTGAGGATTCGCTTCTTTTGGCTCTTGATATTTGCCACTTCGACTACCCAGCTCTTTCGTCAGATGTCCCCGTGTATTTGGGGACTCTTCAGGCTAACAGCGGTTCGGCGGCAGCCCCAACTGTAGAATTTGGGGGCTGTAGTGCCATTGCCCACCCCACAAACTTGGCCCAGCAGAACAGAATCGCCTCAATGGATCTCGCAAACATCCGCAATTTCTCGATCATTGCTCACATCGACCACGGCAAGTCCACCTTGTCCGACCGCATTCTTGAGATGACAGGTGCTGTGCAGTCCCGTGACATGCGGGCCCAATACCTCGACTCGATGGACTTGGAGCGCGAGCGCGGCATCACGATCAAGGCTCAGAACGTGCGTGTGCCCTGGAAGGGCCACACGTTTCATCTCATCGATACTCCTGGTCACGTCGACTTCGGTTACGAAGTCAGCCGTTCGCTGGCGGCATGTGAGGGTGTGGTGCTTGTTGTGGATGCGGCGCAGGGCATCGAAGCCCAGACGCTTGCAAACTGTTATCTCGCATTAGAGAGCAATCTTGAAATTGTTGCGGTGTTAAACAAGATCGATTTGCCCGCCGCCGATCCGGATCGCTACGCAATGGAAATTGAAAAAGTACTCGGTATTCCAGCAGAGGACATTTTGCGAATTTCTGCCAAGACGGGCGTTGGTGTTCCAGAACTTTTGGATGCAGTGATCGAACGGATTCCTGCTCCAAGTGGCGATGCCGAAGCACCGCTGCAAGCGCTCATTTTCGACTCGCAGTACGACACCTATCGGGGAGTGGTGTCGAGCATCCGCGTGATGAATGGTCGCCTCACGAGTGGAAGCAAATTACTTTTCATGCAAACGAAAGCAACGCATGAAGTGATCGAGATTGGTGCACGCATGCCAGTGACGACACCCGTTGCCGAACTTGGGCCTGGCGAAGTGGGTTATCTCATTGCCGGAATCAAAGATGTAGGCGAGGCCCGAAGCGGTGAGACGGTAACGACCGCCATTAACCCTGCAGTAAATGTTCTTGACGGTTACCGCGACCCCAAGCCGATGGTGTTCTGCGGTTTGTTTCCAATTGATGGAGACGACTTCGAAAACTTGCGCGAAAGTTTGCAACGTCTCAAACTGAATGATGCATCGATCACGTATGAGCCCGAGTCTTCCGGCGCATTGGGTTTCGGTTTCCGCTGCGGTTTCCTTGGTCTTTTGCACATGGAAATTGTGAAGGAACGCCTCGAGCGAGAGTTCAACTTGGCCCTTATTGCTACAGCGCCATCGGTTGAATACATGGTGCATAAGACCAATGGCGAAGTGGTGAAAGTAGACAACCCCGCCGACTTGCCTCAAACCGTGTACATCGGGTCGATCGAGGAGCCCTTCTTTCGCGTCAGCATCATCACGCCAAAGGAATACACGGGCTCGCTCATGGAGCTTTGTCAGGATCGGCGTGGCGAATTGATCAAGCTCGAGTACCTTTCGCCCGAGCGAGTGGACATGCAATACACGATGCCGTTGGCCGAAGTGGTCGTCGACTTCTTCGATCAGTTGAAGAGCCGTTCGCAGGGCTATGCCAGCCTCGACTACGACTTGGCGGGGTATCGCGCATCAGATTTGGTGCGTGTGGACATTTTGTTGAACGCGCTACCTGCGGATGCGTTTTCCACCATTGTTCACCGCGATAAGGCCTACGACTACGGCAATCGTATGTGCGGAAAATTGCGTGAGCTGATTCCGCGTCAAATGTTTGATGTTCCCATCCAGGCTGCAATCGGTGGTCGGATCATTGCGCGCGAAACCGTGAAGGCCAAGCGCAAGGACGTGCTTGCTAAGTGTTACGGCGGAGATATCTCGCGCAAACGAAAACTGTTGGAAAAGCAAAAAGAAGGTAAGAAGAAGATGAAGTCCATCGGTCGTGTCGAAGTGCCGGGCGATGTGTTCATCTCCGCACTCAAACTCGATGACTGAAATCACCCCAAAAAACGGGGCCATGTTTCGCTCGTTGCGGAGCTACAACGCTCGGTTGTTTTTTCTGGGTCTGCTGTTTTCAAACGTTGGCTCATGGCTGCAACTCACCGCAACATCGTTCCTGCTGTATCGGCTAACGGGTAGCGCGGTCACGCTTGGCGTCAACACGGCGCTGCAGTTTCTTCCTATGTTGCTGCTGGGGGCTTGGGCAGGAGCGTTGTCCGACCGATTCAATCGTCGTCGCATCACGCTCGTCACGCAATCGCTCATGGCATTGCAAGCGATCGTGCTCGGCATTTGCGATATCACTGGCAACATCAACGTGCCAATTGTCTTTGCACTGACTGGCATGCTTGGTTTGGTTGGTGCCATTGACAATCCCGCACGCCGGGCTCTGGTAACAGAGCTGGTTCCCGAGGCCGATATGTCTAATGCGATGAGCCTCAATACCGCAGTCATGACGGGCTCAAGAATCTTTGGGCCAGCGATCGCATCAGCATTGGTTGGCCCTTTGGGTACCGGGTGGTTGTTTGTGTTAAATGGCATTTCGTTTGCGGCGATGTTGTTTGGTGTGGCCGGGTTGCGCACCGCACAGATGTTTTCGCCCGCCCCAAGGCCAGCCGGAGGCACACCGGTGCGAGATGGTTTGCGATTTGTCGCGCACAACGATCGACTTCGAGTGTTGTTCATCGTCTTCACCATTGTCAGCACGTTTGCGTTTAACTACAGCGTTTCGTTGCCGAAACTCTCGGATATCGAATGGGGCGACCCGAAGTATTTTGGTTGGGTGCTTGCTGTCACCAGCGTGGGAAGTTTGTTTGGCGCGCTGCTCACTGCGCGGTTGGCAAAGGCAACATACCGATGGGTCGCGGTAAACACCTTGGTGCTCGGTGTTGCGAACATAGGCATGGCGTGGTCGCCAAATGTCTGGGTCGCGTTTGTTTGGGCTATCCCGCTTGGTGTCGGTGGGGCAGCAATGATCGCCTCGGCAAACTCGATCACTCAGCAAGAATCTCCTCCAGATATGCGCGGTCGTTTGCTTGCCCTAACGGCGGTTGCGTTTCTGGGTAGTACCCCCATTGGCGGCCCGATCACCGGGTTCATCGCCGACTCCATAAGCGTGCAGTGGTCACTTGCCTACGGAGGGTTTATTTCGTTGGCTGCTGGTGTGTACATGATGATGTGGATGTGGAAAAAGGGGATTGAGCGTGGCTAACTCGGTGATGTGGTTTCGGCGCGATTTGCGTTTGGCAGACAACGAAGCACTTTGTGCTGCGGCCGCCGAAGGTTTGGTAACGCCGCTTTTCGTAATTGATCCAGTATTTTTCGAAAAGTCTGGCAACGCTCGCATCTCATTTTTGTTGCGCAGTTTGCGCGACTTGAATGTTGCGATGGGTGGTTCGTTGGTGGTGCGCAGCGGAAATCCCGAGCAAGTGGTTTTACAAGTTGCTCGCGAGGCGGGCGCTAATACAGTATTTGCAGCCAAAGATTTTGCACCGTACGGTCAATCGCGAGATGCGAAGGTAGGCGCGGCATTGTCGCAGTCAGGCATCACGTTGCAAAGTGTTGGTTCGACATATGCGGTTGAGCCAGGGAATGTTTTGAAGGGCGACGGAACTCCGTACGCAGTCTTCACACCCTTCTCAAAAATTTGGATGCAGATCGGTTGGCCTAAGCCTTTCGAACAACCGAATGTGCAATGGCATGGTGCGCCTCAAATTGCGACCGACCCAATTCCTTCGGACCCTGCGTGTAACGCCTCGTTGCCAGATGCTGGCGAGCAGGCTGCGTGGAAGGTTTGGCAACATTTTCGCGATTCGGCACTCGATACCTACGCAGAGACACGCAACAACCCCGATGTAGAGGGGACCAGTCGACTTTCTCCTTACTTGCGTTTCGGTGTTATTCATCCAAGGTCACTTTTGGCCGAACTGGGCGAGTCGAAATCTCACGCCGTTTTTCGTAGCGAGTTGGGGTGGCGAGAGTTCTATGCAGACGTGTTGTTCAATCAGCCACAAACAGCATGGAATAACCTGCAGCCCAAAATGAACAAGATGACTCATGACACCGGCAAAGAAGCCGTTTCACGTTTTGCGGCATGGTGTGCGGGCGAGACGGGCTATCCGATCGTGGATGCCGGAATGAAACAGATGCTTGCAACTGGTTGGATGCACAACCGTGTTCGCATGATTGTTGCAAGTTTTTTGGTCAAAGATTTGCACCTTCCTTGGCAGTGGGGTGCAAAATTCTTTATGCAACATTTGGTTGACGGCGATCTTGCTTCAAACAATCATGGTTGGCAATGGACGGCGGGGACAGGCACGGATGCTTCGCCGTATTTTCGCATCTTCAATCCAATTTCGCAGGGCGAAAAATTTGATCCGCAGGGTGAATATGTCCGCTCCTGGCTGCCTCAATTGCGTGATGTAGACAACAGTTCAGTGCACGCACCCTGGACGGCAGGTCTATTGAATCCCTACTTGGAACCAATTGTCGATCACGCAGTAGAGCGTGCGGTGTCGCTGGAGCGTTACAAAGCCGTTTCTGGAAAGTAGCCACTCGATCACCCTGCGTGGGTCGCTATCGGTAAACTACAAGGCAGAACCGTGATGCTTGACGACCGCAAAACAGCCATCCTCCGCGCCGTGGTGCAGGAGTACATCGCAACGGCGCAGCCCGTTGGGTCTTCGCACATTGCCAACACCGCCAACATTCAGGTTTCGTCGGCAACGGTGCGAAACGACATGGCGTTTCTTGAGCAAGAAGGATTTCTGGCGCAGCCGCATACTTCGGCCGGTCGAATTCCTACCGATAAGGGCTACCGATTCTTTGTCGATCATCTCACTCCATCGGGCAAACTCGAATCGGCGGCAACGCTGCGAGTGGGCGAGTTCTTCGACACCGCTCATGGTCGTCTGGAAGAGACGTTGCAGCGAACCAGCATGTTGCTTGCGCAGATGACCAACTATGCCGCTGTTGTGATGGGCCCCAAAGCCGAAGTTGCAGTTGTGCGATCGGTGCAAGTTGTTGGGCTTTCACCGCATCTTGCAACCGTGGTGGTTGTGTTGTCCAATGGCGCTGTTGAAAGCGAACCAATCGAATTGGCACAAGCAACCACAGACGAGACACTTGTGCTTGTTGCTCAGCACATTGCCAAGGCAATGGTCGGGTCGGCGCTTGGACAGTCAGTTCCACTCGCGCCATCTGGAAATGTACTCATAGATGCAATGAGCCAGCAGATCTTGAATTCGTTCGGTACTCGACGCGTCGACGAATCGGTGTTTGTCGGCGGTGCATCGGCAATGGCCGAAGCATTTGACGCCGTAGAAATAGTTCGATCTGTGCTGCACACTCTCGAGCAGCAGTATGTAATGGTCTCACTCGTTCGCGACATGCTCAACAGGGGTCTTTCAGTGGCGATCGGCGCCGAACACGGCGTAGAACCTCTTGCGGCATGTTCGGTCGTGCTTGCTCCCGTGATGGTGGACGGCAACAACTTGGGCACAGTCGGTGTCCTTGGGCCAACGCGCATGAATTATCCGCAGGCGTTGGCGACGGTAGAAATCGTGAGCGATCGTCTCGGACGTCGCCTCGCCGAAAGTTAGACCAACTATGGCCGAGGATTTTTACGCGCTACTCGGTGTCGCCCGAAGTGCTAACGCTGACGAGTTGAAAAAGGCGTACCGCAAGCGCGCACGCGAACTGCACCCGGATGCCAACCCTGGCAATGCCGAGGCAGAGGCGAAATTTAAGGAAGTGTCGCGCGCTTACGAGGTGCTCTCCGATCCGGACAAGAAGGCAAGATACGACCAATTCGGTGAGGCGGGCATTGGCGGTGGTGGTGGCGATCCATTTGGTGGCGGAGCTGGCGGGTTCGGCGATATTTTCGAAGCGTTTTTTGGCGGAGGAGGATCCCCATTCGGTGGCGGCGGTCAGCGCGGCCCCAGCGGCCCTCCGCGTGGTCAAGACGTCGAAGCGGTAGCCGACATTTCATTTGTGGACGCAGTGTTTGGTTGCAACAACGAAGTGAAAGTTCGCACTGCGGTGCGCTGTGAAGATTGCAGCGGGTCTGGAGCAGAAAAAGGGACATCGGCAACTACGTGCACAGAGTGCAATGGTGCAGGCCAGGTGCGTCGGGTTCGTCAGAGCATGCTCGGTCAGATGGTGACGATGGCGGCATGTGGCCGTTGTAATGGAATGGGTCAGACCATCGCATCGCCGTGCAGTTCCTGCAGAGGCGAAGGCCGAAAGGTCAAGGAAGTTGCCTACACCGTCGACGTTCCGGCAGGAATAGATAGCGGCCAAACACTTCGCCTAACCGGCAAGGGTGCAGTTGGTGTGCGCGGCGGCGGCGCGGGCGATTTGTACGTTCATGTGAGAGTCGCCGACCACGAAACCTTTCGCCGAGAAGATGACGACCTCGTCACCGACGTTGTCATTTCGATAGCGCAAGCAGCGCTTGGCACTCAACTCACGTTGGGCACGCTTGACGGAGACGAGGAATTAGTCATCCCCGCTGGCACTCAGCATGGTCGCGAGTTTGTTTTGAAGGGGCGCGGAGTAACAAGACTCACCAACGGCGGTCGGTCGCGTGGTCGTGGCGACTTGAGGGCATACGTCGCTGTTGAAGTGCCGACGAAATTGTCGAAAGAGGAAAGCGATCTGTTGCATCAGTACGCAAAGAAGCGTGGAGAACATGTTGCTGAAGAGGGCTCAAAGCTGAAGTCAAAAATCAAGTCTGCCTTCTTGTGAACGATGTATTGCGTCGCTCGGCGGCACATGTTTTTGTCGAATCGCTGAATAATCCTCAATTGGATGATTTGGATGCCCATCATTTATTGAAGGTTCTTCGAGTGAGGGACACCGACAGCGTCTCCCTCAGCGATGGAATTGGTGGGTGGATGACAGCGACCCTGTCGAAGGATGCGTCGCTCACCTCAACAAGCGAGATTTACCGTGTTGATGCGCCGCGCTGGCCCCTGGTTGTTGCATTTGCTCCGGTGAAAGGCGAGAAACCCGAAGTGATCGTGCAAAAACTGACAGAGATCGGGATTGATGAAATTATTCCGTTGACTCCAACTCGCTTTTCGGTGGTGAAGTGGGATTCGGCGCGTGCAGAAAAACTGCTCGAGCGATTGCAACGTGTTGCTCGCGAGGCCGCCATGCAGAGCCGCAGGGTGTGGTTGCCCAAAGTTTGCGGTGTCACACCTTTGGCATCGGTATTGGCCCAATACTCGGCTTCGCTGGCCGAACCAGGTGGCAAACCGGTTGACGACAACGATCGATGCGTAGTGATCGGCCCAGAGGGCGGGTTTGCGCCAGAAGAGTTGGAGCAGTGCGCCAAGCGGGTGTCGTTGGGCGAATCCATTCTTCGTGCCGAAACTGCTGCAATAGTTGCAGGTGCATTGATGAGCCGTTGTCGTAGGGAGATTGCGTGAGTATGGAACGAGGCGACCAGGCCGACGAGCTGTCATATGCGCGCATGGTGGGCGAGCGTCTGCGCGCAATTCGCCAGCAGAAGAACCTTTCGCTCAGCGATATCGAGCAATCCACCCAACAGGAGTTCAAGGCGTCGGTGATGGGCGCCTACGAGCGCGGTGAGCGCATGATTAGTGTTCTGCGCCTCGAACGCCTGGCAAGGTTCTATGGCGTCACTGTCGACCAACTGTTGCCGCGAGATCCGCAGCGCGAAGATGCAGCGCAACCTGGCGCTGCTGCACCCAAAAAATTACGAATTGATGTTGCCAAGCTGTCAACCCGAGACGGAGCACAATTCAAAATGCTCGAGCGTCTACTGCGCATGATTCAGGTACAACGACAAGACTTCAACGGCAAAGTGATTACCGTGCGCGCAAATGACACTCGCGCAATCGCTGTCATGCTTGATGTCAGCGTGGACGAAGTTGGAGCAAAGCTTGCCGAACTCGACTTGCTATTCGTTCCGCCAACAACGTAGAACGATGCAACTCGCTGCTAACGCACACGGCGTGTATGTGCACATCCCTTTTTGTTCCAAGCGGTGCGACTATTGCGCATTTGCAACGTTCACCGATAGGCATCACCTCACCAGCACATATCTGAAGTCGCTGTCGCAACATATTGCTCGGAGAGTGGTTGAAGGAATGCCACCTGCGACGTCGGTCTTTGTGGGTGGGGGTACCCCAAGCATGGTTCCCGCCAGCGAGTTGATGGCGGTGTTGAACACAATTCCGCTTGCGCACGGTGCGGAAGTGACAGTGGAGTGCAATCCCGACAACATCACCTTGCCGATGATGAGGGAGTACCTGGCGGGTGGTGTCAATCGAATTTCGATCGGTGTGCAGTCAACTGTTCCGCATGTGCTTGCGTCACTAGGGCGCACACACGACCCAGAGAATGTTCAACGTTCGGTTGCCTACGTCCGAGAGGCGGGCTTCTCTACCTTCAACTTGGACATCATTTACGGTGCAGCAGGCGAGTCGTTGGATGATTGGCGCACAACGGTTCGCGACGTGGTGGCACTCGACCCGCCTCATGTTTCCGCTTACGGTCTAACCGTAGAGGCCAACACACCATTGGCTTCGCAGACCGATCGTCATCCGGACAACGACGATCAAGCAGACAAGTACGAATTGGTCGACCAACTATTTGGCGACAATGGGCTAGTCAATTACGAAATCTCCAACTGGTCTAAACCTGGACACGAGTGTGCTCATAACTATCTGTATTGGTTGCAGGGAAATTATGACGGTTTCGGATGTGCGGCGCATGCCCACATGGATGGTCGTCGTTGGTGGAATGTTCGAACCCCAGATCGATATATCGAGATGGTCGATGCAGGCCAGACACCGGAGTCTTCTAGTGAAACGTTGGACGACTCCACGCGGAAACTCGAAGCCCTTCAACTACTCATTCGGGTTCGTGATGGCGTGCCTGCAAACTCTTTTTCTGTCGAAGATCAAGAGTTGCTGGCAGACCTCATTGCTCCTCGCGGCGATCGATGGGTACTCACGAGAGCTGGCCGGTTAATGGCCAATGAAGTGAGCCTGCGACTTCGCATTTCCGAAAACTCGGGGTAGGCTAAAACCGCTTTAGGGCGTGTAGCTCAGTTGGTAGAGCGCCACCTCGACATGGTGGAGGTCCCGGGTTCGAGCCCCGTCGCGCCCACTATTTGTGGTCATTGAGGTCTGATTGGTCTTGTTGCAAGCTGCAAAATCAGTGCGTTGTCCCACACTCCGCCCCAGGGTGCGCTGACCATCTCAAGTTCGTTCGGGAGCACGCCGGTTAAGAGATCTGTTGTAACGAGTATCGGGCGATCGAACTGCTGCATCGTTGAAATTGCCTGCTCCCAAGTTGGCGAAACGTTGGTTCGAACAAACAATGCAAAAGTTCCAAACTCCTGCCGATTGAGGTAGTACAAACTCATGCCACCTAGATGGGCAGATATTGCTGCACCTGTCGCGTCCCAATCAACGATGATTGTGCAGTCTGGCTGACAGATTTCCTTCAATTGATCGGCGGTTGTCTGGCTCATTGAATATGGAGTTTTTCCGTAGACAAGTTCGCCCGGGCCTTTCCAGTTTGCAATAAGTCCGGAACATGCGATCACGAATAGTGAAAACACAATCAATCTGTAGCCAAAACGGGGTGTGCTGATTTCTGTCTTTAAGAGTGGAGATGTCACTGCGACAATTACAACTGCGCCCCAGTGCCACCAGTAAAAGGCATAGCCGAATGATGCGTTGAGCGAAAGGACTGCGCATGCAGACAGCAGGTAGGCGAAGCCAATTCGGTTTGATCGAAGCAGGCCATATGCGAGTAGCAGGAGGGTGATAACTGCAAAAATTGCCCACATGGTCTGATTTGATTCCAGGCTCTCCGCAAACGGGAATATTGCATTGGCTATTGGTTTTTGCCAACCGATATAGGTGCCCACACCAAATTGGCTCTCCTGCTTCGGGTAAATCCAGAATGCATTGATCGCGAATGCCGTCGTTAGGACGGCAACACGTGCAATCGCGGCGAAAGTGGATGTAGAAATTGGTGTCTTTATTCGCCGAATTGATGGCAGCAAAACTGTGGCAAGCGTCAAAGCCGCAGCCATGACCAAGCCAAATAGGTTGACCGTGGATAAGAGACAGATTGCCAATGTCGAACTGTTAGATAGCGGGTTTTTGTTTATGGCTGTTATTGCCAAAAGAAGCAACAGCAACATCAAGATGTATTCGCGCGAGTGGCCGAAGTAACCGCCAGTAAACAGAAACCCAAATGAAACTAGAACCCTGATCAAAAACGGCAAAGCGGTATTTCTGACCCAAAGCCACATCGCTGCACTACCAATTGCAAATACGACGAACTTCATAGTGTTTGGGTTGTCGAATAGGCGCGTTAGTGGCCAAAGCAGCAACTGCCACAGCGGGGGCCTTCCTTCAAATTGCGTATTGCGAATTACATCAAGGGGCGAGGTGCTCGCCTTCGCAATAGACCACGCCTGCAATTCATCTCGCCATAATTCATGTTGCACGAGTAAGTAAAGAGCAAGCAGTTGGTGGAGCCCAAAAGTTACAATCGCTAACTGTCGTGTTTGTTTTGATTCACCACCGACAAGCACGCGCTGCAAGCCAAGAATCACGTTTGAGATTCGGCTGCTTTAACTACGGCTTCCGACTCGCGTGAGGCCGCCTTGAAAATGCCTTTGCTCATCAGTGAGAGTTCGCCTTTGCGCCGCTGGTCGTAGACGGCGGCCCTGCTCGCGTGAACACTTGGGTCTTCTGGGGCGGCCCAACCTGCGAGGTCGGCTAAGTGGCATGCAAGACGGATGTTCGTCTCCACAAGTTCGAGAGCGCGTTCGATAAGTACCTGAGGGCCGCCTGCCAATTGCGAAAGTTCGGTTGCCAACACAGCATCGGGCGACGGCTTCAGGCGTGAAGCCGCACCGTCCCACCAACCTCCGTACAGGCGCCAAATATTTCGTACGACAAATTCGGGTTCGTCGTAGAACGGACGCATGTATGGCTTGTCGAGAATGTGCTGCGGAACTTTTACCGAGTGAATGATGCTGTCGAGTGTCTCGCCGTTGTTCATCATTTGAATAACTTGCGAAACCAATGTCTCAAGCGAGGTTGCAATGTCATCAAGTACAGTCGCAATTCGTTGCTTGCCCTCAATCGGCAAGCCGTGTGCGGGTAGAAGCAGCTCTGGCCCCTGGTCGATCATGCGCCGAAGCGCCTGTGCCCATTCGAGTGCGTAGCGCTGAACTTTTTGCGGGTTGCCCGCGTTGGGGTAGTTCCAAATCACGAAGTCTCCGGTGAAGATCCATTTCTTTTCCGGTATCCATCCCCAAAGATGATCGTCGGTTTCACCGCGGGCATGGTGGAACTCAACGGTGGTGTCACCGGCCTTGATCGTCAGTTGATCAACGAACGATTGGTCGGGGCGCAGAGTTGCGGGCGGAATGAAGTATTGAGCGCCTTCGTCCAGTGCAAGCGCCTCGCGCATGTTTCCCGAGTTTGGCTTCATGTCGGATTTGATTCCGCCAAACTGTCGGCGATTAATGCGAACGTTCAAATCATTAGTGGCGCTGTAGCGGTCCATGCGCTTTGTCACGTTTTCGTGCCCAATCACATGCGGGTTTGGCGCGCCGCGCAACTTCGCGTCATTGGCAAACGCGATACTGCCACCAACGTGGTCCGCATGTCCGTGCGTATAAACCAGGCTTGAAATTGGATCGTTTCGCCACGACCGAATCGATTTCACAACTGCTTCGCCGCTGCCAGCGCCGGAGGCATCAAAACACATCAAACCATCGCCCGTGTCCCACACCACGCTGTGGCTGAAGCTTTCAACGATTGCCAGGTTGTCGGCAAGTTCTGTTATCTCGTTGTTCACGCGATTGAGTGGCTGATCAACGATGCCGCTGTCAATCACCTTTGTGGATAGCTCGATTGGGTGCATGCAGCAACCTTAGTTTCTTGGCTGGGGCTCCTTGGGAAGACCAAGCACTCGTTCGCCAATGATGTTGCGCATCACGTTTGAGGTTCCGCCCATGATGGTGTAACCAGGCGCATACGCCAAGCCTTGGGTCACGTCGTCCCACAGAGTTGCTTGCATACCAAGAATGGTAAAGACAAAGTCGGAAATTCTGGCCTCTAATTCTGTGCAGAAGCATTTTGTTGCCGCAGAGAACCCGGCCGGCGCCTGCTTCAGCACTTCGCGAATAACCAAAATTCTTCCCACTCGGTAACCAATTTCGATACGCGCAATTTCTTGTCGTACCAATGGGTTGGATGTATCGGCTTGCAGCACCGCCATGTCGTACAACGCCTTGTTCGACACCAGGCGATCGATGCCACCACGTTCGTGTTCAAGTTGGCGCATGGTCTGCGCAAACGCGCCACCTTGCTTGCCTACAAGATTGGCCTTTGGTACCCGTACATCGGTGTAAAAAACTTCGCAGAAGTGGCGATTAGTAGTCATGTCTTGAATGGGTCGAACATCTATGCCTGGTGTGTTCATGGGAACAATGATTTCGCTAATGCCCGCGTGTGGAGGGCCGTCGTTGCTGGTTCGACAGATGAGATAGCAATAGTCAGCAACCTCACCGAAGCTTGTCCAGATTTTTTGTCCGTTAATGACCCATTCGTCGCCGTCATCGGCGGCAAATGTTTTGAGTGAGGCCAAGTCGCTGCCAGCATTCGGCTCGCTCATGCCAATGCACCACGTGGTTTTGCCGGCGAGCATGTTTGGCAAAAAATCATCTTGTTGTTGTTTGGTGCCGTAAGCAATAAGTGCCGGCCCCATCTGTCGGTCGGCAAACCATGAGGCAGCGATTGGTGCGCCAGCGGCGATCATTTCTTCGGCAACAATGAGTCGCTCAATCGGTGGACGGCCACCGCCACCAAATTCGGTTGGCCACGTCATCCCGATCCAACCGTGAGCTGCAAGTTCCTCCGAAAATTCCTTGCTGTATCCATTCATCCATGTGTCGTTGAAGCGCCCATATTTTTTGACTGCAGCGCTGGCAACATTCCTGGCTCGCGCCCGTAAGGCCACATGTTCGGCAGACCACGCAAAATCCATAGGGAGAGAGTAGGGGCGTGAGGGCTTGTAAGCCTCAGCCGGCGCGCTGTTGGGGTATTGTGTACAAGTCGGATACAAGTTCCGGGAAACCGGACGAACAGGCTGGAGCCCCCTCATGGCTGGAAAAATAAAAGTACTCAATCCGGTAGTCGAGCTTGATGGCGATGAAATGACTCGCATCATGTGGACCTTTATCAAGGATCGCTTGATCTTGCCGTACCTCGACATCAATCTGGAGTATTACGACTTGGGTATCGAGCACCGCGATGCAACAAACGATCAAGTAACGATCGATTCGGCCAATGCCATTTTGAAGCACGGTGTTGGAATCAAGTGCGCAACCATCACGCCGGATGAAGCACGCGTGAAAGAGTTCAACCTCAAGCAGATGTGGAAGTCGCCAAACGGCACCATCCGCAATATTCTCGACGGCGTCGTTTTTCGTGAACCGATCATCTGCAAGAACATTCCGAAGCTTGTGCCGGGTTGGACCAAACCAATTGTCATTGGTCGTCATGCTCACGGTGATCAATACAAGGCAACAGACTTCCGTGTGCCCGGCGAAGGAACCGTCACGATGACGTACGTACCGAAAGATGGCAGCAAGCCAATTGAAATGAAAGTTGCCGACTTCACCGGCTCTGGTGTTGTTATGGGTATGTACAACTTTGATGAATCAATTCGTAACTTTGCTCGCGCCACAATGAACTACTCGCTGCAACGCAACTATCCATTGTTCCTCAGCACCAAGAACACCATCTTGAAGGCATACGACGGCAGATTCAAAGACTTGTTCGAAGAAGTATTTAATCAAGAATTTAAAGAACAGTTCGACAAGGCCGGCCTCACCTACGAGCACCGCCTTATCGACGACATGGTTGCATGCATGCTTCGTTGGGAGGGCGGATACGTGTGGGCCTGCAAGAACTATGACGGCGACGTGCAGTCCGACATCGTTGCGCAAGGCTTTGGTTCGCTCGGCCTAATGACCTCGGTTCTAGCCACGCCAGATGGTCGAGTGCTTGAGTCTGAAGCAGCGCACGGAACAGTGACACGTCACTACCGCGATCATCAGGCTGGCAAGAAAACTTCCACCAACCCGATTGCATCAATCTTCGCGTGGACGCGTGGTCTGGAGCACCGCGGCAAGTTGGACAACACGCCAGCGGTCATCGATTTCGCCCGCAAGGTCGAACAGGTTTGTATCGAAGCCGTCGAGGCAGGGGAAATGACAAAGGACTTGTCGCTACTCGTCGGTGGAAACAGCGCACCATGGCAGACCACAGAGGAATTCCTCGAGACGCTTGATCGTCGTTTGCAAAAGACAATGGCATAAATGTCAACAATGCGTGCGGTAGTGCTCAGGGGTCATGGTGGCCCCGAGGTACTGACATTTGAAGAGATTGTTGCGCCAACACCTGGTTCTGAAGAAGTGTTGGTCGAGGTTCGGGCAACCAGCCTGAATCGTGCCGACTTGCTGCAGCGCATGGGTTTTTACCCAAACCCGTTTCCAGATCAATTCGATGTTCCAGGCATGGAGTTTTCGGGTGTAGTGCGTTCGGTTGGTGCGCGAGTGCGTGCTTTGCAAGTGGGCGACGAAGTGATGGGCATTGTGAGCGGTGGGGCATACGCGCAGCAACTGGTCATCCACGAACGACAAGCAATGCGCATCCCAAAAACGGTTTCACTCGCAGACGCTGCTGCTATTCCGGAAGTGTTCATCACCGCGTGGGATGCACTCGTTGTGCAGGGTGGCCTCACCAGCGGACGATGGGCGCTTGTGCATGCCGCCGCTTCGGGCGTTGGTACAGCCGCAGTTCAGTTGTGCAAGGCGCTTGGCGCTCGCGTAATTGCTACATGTTCAACGGGGAAGGTCGCGGCAGTTAAGTCCTTGGGCGCAGACGTAGTAATCGACTATTCGACTACCGATTTCGTGGATGAGGTGCAGAAAGCAACTGGCGGCAGAGGCGTGGACGTTGTCCTTGATGTGATCGGCGGCGACTATCTAGACCGAAACGTGAAATCGCTTGCGCTCAAGGGGCACATTGTGCAAGTGGGCGTCATGGGTGGTGGAAACACGCCGTTCAACTTGGCCGCGATGCTTGGCAAGCGAGCGAAGCTCTCCGGAACAGTGCTGAGGGCTAGGCCGATTGAGGAAAAAATAGCCATCAGCCAGCGCTTTGCTAGCGAGGTGCTTCCGCTTTTTGATTCGGGGCACTTAAAGCCGGTAATCGATAAGCGCTATCCGTTTTCGGAAATTGCCGCAGCGCACGCCTATATGGAGTCAAACGCCAATATTGGCAAAATAGTTATTGATATCGGCGCTTAGCGCTTTTTGATATCTGTATAACTGCGCTCGTCGACACCCGTGTACCACTGGCGAGGACGACTGATCTTTTGTTCGTCGTCGCGCAACAGTTCGGACATATGTGCCAACCAGCCAACCGTGCGAGGTATTGCAAACAAGACGGTAAACATGTTGACGGGGAAACCAAGTGCTTGGTAAATGAGGCCAGAGTAGAAGTCGACATTGGGGTACAGCTTGCGCGAGGCAAAGTACTCGTCGTTCAGTGCCACTTCTTCCAGTTTTAATGCAACATCGAGCAGCGGGTTGGTGCCGGTTACTTCGAACACCTCGTATGCCGTCTTCTTGATAATGGTTGCACGAGGGTCAAAGTTTTTGTACACACGATGACCAAAGCCCATCAATCGACCTTCACCGCGCTTGACGCTTTCGATGAATGCGGGGATGTTCTTCACGTCGCCAATCTCGGTGAGCATTCGCACGACAGCTTCGTTGGCTCCGCCATGCAATGGGCCGTACAGAGCGGACGCGGCTGCTGCTGTTGCCGAGTATGGGTCGGAGTTTGCGCTTGCTACAACGCGCATTGCGGTTGTTCCGCAGTTCTGCTCGTGGTCGGCATGCAATATAAACAGCACATCCATTGCCCGTGCCAATACTGGGTCGACTTCGTAGTCGTCACCAATGCGGTACATCATGTTCAAAAAGTTGGTGGCGTATGACATCGAGTTGTTTGGCAACACGAATGGAAGACCAGACGAGAAGCGATATGTCATGGCGGCGATTGTCGGTACTTTTGCGACTAGACGCAAAATTTGCTTGTTCAGGTTGTCGGTATCAAATACGTCTTGCGCGTCGTCATAAAACGTTCCGAGTGCAGCAATTGCCGAGATGAACATGCCCATTGGGTGGGCGTCGTAGTGGAATCCATCGACGAACCGCTTTCGCATGTTCTCGTGAATCATCGTGTGGTGGGTGACGTCGTAATCCCACTTTGCAAACTGGTCGTTGTTCGGCAGTTCGCCATTGAGAAGCAGGTATGCAACTTCGAGGAACGTCGACTTCTCGGCTAACTGTTCGATGGGGTACCCGCGGTAGCGGAGAATTCCTTTTTCGCCGTCAAGGTAGGTGATCGATGATTGACAAGCGGCAGTGGACAGAAACGCCGGGTCGTACATGCGTAGGTTTGGGTCGAGTTCGCGTAGTGCTGCAGATGCAAAGACGCCGTCGGTAACCGGAACAGTCACTTTTTTGCCTGTTCGGTCATCGATGATGGTGATTGTTTCAGCCATCGTGATTCCCTTCGTTATGTATTTGGGAAGCTTCCTCTCCCCGCAGACAGTGTAGGGGTTTGGCCCTTTACAGTGGGGTGTTGTCGTGCTTGCGTGGCGCAAGTCTCTCGCGTTTATCGCGAAGCATGACCAAGGCCGCCGACACTTCACGCCGAGTTTCCTCGGGGTTAATTACCGCGTCGACGTAGCCACGCTCTGCGGCCACGTATGGGTTGAGAAGTCGCTCCGAGTAGTCGGCTTCGAAGGCTGCTCGTTCCTCTGGGGTTGCCCGGCGCTGCAAGATGGCTGCAGCCTGCCCCGCACCCATCACGGCCAATTCGGCCGTCGGCCATGCCAGGCACAAGTCGTTGCCCATTTTCTTCGAGTCCATCACGATGTAGGCGCCGCCATAACTCTTTCGCAAAATCACGCACACTCGGGGGACTGTTGCTCGGGCATAGGCAAACACCAGTTGGCCGCCATGGCGAATCATGCCGCGCCACTCCAAATCTTTTCCAGGATAAAAACCTGGAGTGTCAACAAGTGTCAGCAACGGAATATTAAATGCGTCGCAGAACGACACAAATCGTGCAGCCTTTTGCGACGCAGGAATATCCAGCGTTCCCGCAAGGATCATTGGTTGATTGGCAACAACTCCAACCGACTCGCCGTCAATGGTGATGAAAGCGGTAACGACGTTGGCGGCCCAACGCTCGCGCAGTTCAAACATTTCGCCGTCGTCCGCAATGGCCTTGATTACTTTGCGAACGTCGTAACTTCCGGTTGCCGTGTCTGGAATGACAGCACCCGCCTCGGGCACCAAACGGTCGGATGCATCGCCGGTGTGAATCGGTGGTGCAAGCTCATCAACGTTGTTCGGGATGTAAGTCAAAAGGTGTTCGAGCGAAGAAACAGCCGACTCGTAGTCGGCAACCACCATGCTCGCTACGCCACTTTGCTTTGCATGCGCATCAGTTCCGCCCAACTGCTCATTCGTCATCATGATCCCAGTGAATTCGGCAACCATCGTTGGGCCGCTCACAAATGCATACGAGTCGGCAGTCATGATGACGAAGTCGCTTAGACCGATAAGTAGTGCGGGGCCAGAAACGGCGGGGCCGGTAACAATGGTGAAAGTTGGAACGACGCCCGAGCAATGTGCAATTGCGCGCGCTGCCTGCCCCCAACCATGAAGGGCTGCGATGCCTCCAAGAATGTCGGCGCCGGAGGATGCCATTGCCAACACGAGAGGGATTCGTTGATTGAGAGCCGTGGTTGCGGCGTTCGCAATTACTCCAGATGCTTCAGCCGATAGTGCGCCACGGTGGTACGAGGGATCGATGTCCACCCACACCACTGTTCGCTCGCACGAAGTAAGAAATCGAACTTCGGCTTTTGCCGCGCCCTGGACTGAGCGTTGTAGATGGACTCCCGTTTGAAACGAGGAATCGGTTACGCCTGACACGACTAGAGATTAGACGAGTGGGGAAGGTGTCAAAGAGGTGTTGACTCCCGGCTGGCGATCGCCTGTTTTGGCAACAACCTGCCTTGCAATTTCAAGCGCCGCGCGAGTGGGTTTGTTCGGGACTGGTCGTTTGCGCGATGCCCAACCAACTACGCGGCGTGGCAACTGCGGGATTGACACTCGAGTGAAATCGCCTTTGATCCATGCCGGGATGGCGGTGGCGGGGACAATCGCCGGACCAAAACCTTCGAATGCAAGCGATGTGAGCAGGCGAACTCCGTCAATCTCTGCCTGCGGAGTAAACGCAAGGCGTTGTGCGCCAGCAGCTCGGTCGATAATTCGACGAAGCGCGGTATTCCGAGGCGCAAGCAATAAAGGTTGTGTAGCTAGTTCTGCGAGTGAAATCGTCTCAAGTTTTGCCCATGGGTGTTTATTGTTCACGAGTAACACAAGTTCTTCACTGAACAGTGGCACCAGTTGCAACTCGGGGTCGTCAATAGGGAAGTGGACTATTGCAGCGTCTAGTTCGCCCGCAATTAAGCGTGGCAATAGGGAGGATGTGCTGCCTTCGTGAATGATTGGACGAACCTGCGGATGTGCTTTTTGAATCGCGGTGAGCAGTCGCGGCATGAGCCAACGACCAGTAGTGCCGATGCATCCAAGGCGTGTCTCGCCGGCTACTTCGGTGTCAGTTGAATGGATGTCGGCTTCGATGTCCTGTAATTCATGAATAATTCGTCGGGCTCGCTCTACAACCAGAACACCGTCCTCGGTGAGCTCGCCGCTTTGGCGATCGACCAAACTCGCGCCAAGTTCTTTTTCGAGCCGCGAAATATGCGCCGAAACGTTGCTCTGCACCGTGCCCAGCGCTCGCGCAGCTGCAGAAAATGAGCCGTGTTCTGAAATAGCGATCAGGCTTTCCAGGTGGCGAATCTCCATCAACTCAGGCTAACCATTCCCCGTGACGACTATCACGAAAAATGATGGCTCTTATCGTGGCGTTCGCCTTGCGCGCTTACCCACGGGTAGGGCATACTAGAGACATATCGCGGTGAAGCCTCCCCCAGGTTTCACCCGACAGAATCCCCAAGTGGCTCCCCCAGCCACAAGGATTCTCGGTTGAGAGGCCCCGCAGCAATGTGGGGCCTTTCCCATTTCTCGGGTGGCTACTGGCCCAAGTCAATAGCCTGCCAGTGTGAACACTTCATCGTCGTCAAATGGGGCAGCGTTCATTGATCTGGATCGCACGTTGTTGTCGGGTGCATCAGGGCCAATTATTAGTGCGGCATTACGCAACGCCGGAGTCGTTTCTGCAACGCGACTTCCCGGCGAAGATGCGCTGTACCGCATTTTTAATGCAGTGGGCGAAAATCTTCCTTCGATGTTGCTCGCGCGTCAGGGCGCAGCAGTGATGAAAGGAAAGGCGCGACACGATGTTGTTGCGGCAGCACAAAACGCCTGTGACGATTTGTTGCAACTTGTTCGACCCCTAGCCGCATCCGTTATTGCTGGTCATCGAGAAGCTGGAAGAAAAGTTGTTTTGGCAACGACGACGCCCAACGACGTGATTGCAACCTTCGCGCGTCGAATGGGCTTTGATGACGTGGTCGCAACACGTTTCGCTGTAGACGAACAAGGTTTGTACACGGGGGAGCTTGACGGCCCATTTACATGGTCTGCGGGCAAATTGGCCGCGGTACGCACGTGGTGCAGTCATCATCACATTTCGCTTTCCGAAAGCTACGCGTATTCCGACAGTGTGTATGACGAGCCACTATTAAATGCGGTTGGTTTCCCGCAAGTGGTGAATCCGGATGCCCGACTGACGGTGATGGCCGCTGCTCGCAGATGGCCAATTGTCAGTTTTGACAATCCCGATGCGCAAGCAAAGCCTCCTCTGCAGTCTTCAGACATTCAAAAGGTAGGTCTGCTCTTCGCACGACCAG
>Ga0082207_1000484_pt1 | contig 22701 bp, 18 predicted proteins | sample LakMenEpi10Aug09_FD_71540 | JGI IMG/M metagenome (GOLD analysis project Ga0082207, IMG submission 71540)
CTCTGTGAAAATAAAGCGCTTCATCTTTGGGTTCCATCGACGAGTCTGGTGTCCGAAGTGGACTCCGCTGTCGAGGAGCTCTCGCATTGTTACAACTGCCATGACGGCATACTCCTTCTTAGGTTTTTCGCGCAGTGCGCAATAAACCCGCTCGGTTTATGGCCAAACAATTTGTTAGGCCCGTCGCACTCAAAATCACCGACCACAATTTCTTGTGGACCGAGGTGGTTATGCCGATCCAATTAGTTAAAACCAACTGGGCCAGTGAGTGCTGAGATGTCACCTTTCTTTCGAAGAGGTGCGAGGCAAATCCTACCTGAGCGCAGGGCGTGGAAATTACCGCCCGATTAGGCGTAATGCTCCCCAAGCGGTGATGCGAACAACGGCTTCAAGGGCGATGGCCGCAGACATTTTGCTCTGGCCCTGGCTTCGCTCGATAAAGGTAATGGGGACTTCGGCCACCGATCCCCCACGCGATAACGCGCGCCGAGTCATTTCGATTTGAAAGCAATAACCCTCGCTTCGAATTGTTGAGATTTCCATTTTACGCAAAAGCGCTGATGTATAAATTCGAAATCCAGAAGTTGTGTCTTTCACGCCCAATGAGAGCACTGCATTTGCATATCTATTAGCTGATTTAGAAAGGTACTCACGGAATTTGCTCCAATTGGCAATCTGGCCATCCTTGACCCATCTAGAGCCAATCAATAAATCCGCACTTCCGATCCATTCCATCATTTTTTCAAGATCTTTAATCTGGTGGGATCCATCAGCATCCATTTGAATTACATATGTGTATCCACGACCTAAGGCAATAGAAAAACCGGCTCGATAAGCACTTCCTAAGCCTTGCTTACCTTCACGTTCAATAACTTCTATCCCCAATTGTCGAACTAAGTGAGCAGTTCCATCAGGAGATGCGTCATCAATTACCAGAACATCGCAGTCCAGCGATTTCAAACCGTGCAGAATGCTGCCAATACTTTCAGCTTCGTTATAAGTAGGAATAACAACTAATGAAGCTCTCATGCTCGTGGATGCGCCTGCTTGAACGCTTTCTGCAAACGTTCAGTTGATACGTGGGTGTAGATCTGAGTTGTAGCCAAAGATGCATGACCCAAGATCTCTTGGACAGTGCGCAGGTCTGCTCCACCTTCGAGCAAATGTGTTGCCGCAGAATGTCGCAATGCATGGGGTCCCATTCGATCAATACCTTCAATAGCTTGTAATGCGTTGTATACAACGGTGCGCACCGTACGTTGATCAATTCGTTTTCCTCGAGCACCTAGAAAAACTGCGGATTCAGATTCAGCCGTCTTTAATTGTTCACGACCATTTTCTAACCACACTCTTAGAGCCTTTACTGCCGGGTTACCTAACGGAATTGTGCGTTCTTTATTTCCCTTACCTAATACTCGAATAGTTTGTCGGTTGTAATCAATGTCAGAAAGATCCAACCCACACAGCTCGGCAACACGTGCACCAGATGCGTACAACACTTCAACCATTGCAACATCACGCAAAGAGATCGGAGTTTGTTCTTCTGCAGCTCTGGTTGCAAGGGAATCCATAGCAACCTGGGCGTCGGCAATTTCCAAGACATCAGGCAAGGTTCGGTGTCCTTTAGGTGTTGCAAGGGTTGCGGCAACATCTTTGGCTAAATACTTGTTCTTTACCGCCCATTTAACGAATAACCTGACCGATACCGCTCTGCGCGAAAGGGTGGTTCGTGCACCGCCTTTAACTTGCTGATTGGCGAGCCAAGAACGTAAATGAATAAGTTCTATTTGAGAAATGTCTGAAACGCCAATTGCTTCAAGGTGGGCAATCAATGATTCAAGATCTCCCAGATATGCGCGGATTGTGTGAATAGATAAGGCACGTTCGACTTGTAAGTGGCGAGTAAAAGCTGCAATTAGCTTTTCATAATTTTCGCTCACGCCAGAAGTTTACTCGGGCTTACGTCCCTGACGCATAAGGCCGAAGGTAACGGCATCTTCTAATGCCATGGCCGATGCGGCGATGACGTTTTCATGAACACCAACCGTGTTCCATTCGCCCTTGCCATCACTGGTTTCGACAAGCACGCGTGTAACCGCACCTGTTCCAAGACGGCCTTCAAGAATGCGTACCTTGTAATCGGTCAGTTCCAGCGTTGATAGTTCTGGGTACAAAGAAGTCAATCCGGTCCGAAGTGCGTTATCAAATGCATTGACCGGACCATTACCTTCGCCGCTGCAAGTGATTTCTTGCCCCTTTGCGGTCACGGTTACTTCAGCTTTTGTGGTGATTGTTTGATCTGCTGCACGTTCAACAGATGTAACCCAATGATTGATTGTGAAAAATGATGGACGTTTGCCAGACATTTCTTCATGAACCAGTAATTCAAAGGAGGCATCAGCAGCTTCGAAAGTAAAACCGCGAGATTCCATTTCTTTAACTCGATCAACAATTCGACCAATAAGTTCCTTGTCGCCACCCAAATCGACGCCAAGCTCTTGTGACTTAAGTTCGATTGAGGCACGTCCGGCCATATCTGAAACCAACATTCGCATATCGTTTCCAACAGATGACGGGTCTTCATGTTGATACAGCGAGGGATCGACCTTGATCGCGCTAGCGTGCAAGCCCGCCTTGTGCGCAAATGCAGAAACACCAACATACGGCTGGCGGGAACTTGGAGTTACATTTGTAACTTCAGCAACGGCATGTGAAATTCTAAATGCTTCTTGCAGAGCATTTGGTGGAAGAACCAACTGCTTCTTCTTAAGCTCTAAGTTGGCAATAATTGTTACTAAGTCCGCGTTACCTGTGCGCTCTCCGTAGCCGTTAAGCGTTCCTTGGACATGCGTTGCACCGGCGGCTACTGCTGCCATTGAGTTTGCTACCGCACAACCTGTGTCGTTGTGGCAGTGAATACCTAAGCGCGCAGAGCTTGCTGTAAGAACATCATGCACAACTTGTGACAACTCATCAGGCAACATTCCGCCATTTGTGTCGCACAATGCAATTACATCCGCGCCTGCTTCTGCTGCAACCCGAACAACTTCTAGGGCGTAGGCACGATTGCTGCGATAACCATCAAAAAAGTGTTCTGCATCAAGAAAAACACGCTGTCCTTCTTGGATTAAGTGAGTAACGGAATCACGAATCATCGAAAGGTTTTCATCCAAAGTGGTCTTTAGTGCAAGATCAACATGGCGATCAAAAGCTTTTGCAACAAGAGTTACTGCAGGTGCGCCGCTATCTCGAAGCGCTCCAAGTAAAACATCATCGGCCGCTTTTGCGTTTGGGCGACGAGTTGCACCAAAAGCAACAAAGGTTGCGTTCTTTAATTTCAGCTCTTTCTTGGCAAGTGCGAAGAATTCAGTATCTTTTGGATTTGCACCTGGCCATCCACCTTCGATAAAACCAACACCTAAATCATCTAAGTGACGGGCGATGTTCATCTTGTCGTGAACAGATAGATTTAAACCTTCTTGTTGAGCACCATCGCGCAAAGTTGTGTCATAAATATGGAAAGCATCATTGACTGGCATTACTTAACCGCACTCATCCAGTTGTGCTTATCTGCAATTGTGCCGTGCTGAATTCCCAATAAATGATTACGAATCTGCATGGTGATCGTTCCAGGCTGACCATCGCCAGTTACCCATGTACCCATCGTGCTCTTTGCCTGTCCAACCGGAGAAACAACCGCTGCGGTTCCGCACGCAAAGATTTCAGAAATTTCACCTGATGTAACGCCATTTCGCCAATCATCTACGGACAGCATTACCTCATCTACCTTGTAACCAAGATCGACAGCAACGGACAAAATCGAATCGCGTGTGATTCCGGGCAACAAAGTTCCGGTGAGCTTAGGTGTGATTACTGTTGCATCTGCACCTTTTCCCTTTACAAAGTAAAGGTTCATTCCACCCATTTCTTCAATCCATTTGCGTTCTTTGGCATCAATCCAAACAACTTGATCACAACCCTCTTTAGCTGCAGCTTTTTGTGCAACTAGTGATGCTGCATAGTTTCCACCACACTTTGCTTCACCTGTTCCGCCCTGCGCAGCACGTACATATTCAGTAGAAATCCAAACCGATACCGCCTTGGATGGATCAAAGTAAGCACCAGCTGGTGTTGCTATAAGAAGGTATGTGGCTTTATTTGATGGGCGTACGCCTAAGCCAACTTCGGTTGCGATCATAAATGGGCGGATGTACAGGGACTCACCTACTTTGCTTGGAACCCATCCTGCATCTTGTTTAACAAGTGCTTCAACGGTTTCCATGAATAATTCAACTGGCATTTCTGGCAACGCTAAACGCTTGGCAGAATTTATAAAACGGTTTGCATTTGCCGTCGGGCGGAACAAAGCAACTGTTCCATCTGGTTGGCGATAAGCCTTCATGCCTTCAAAAATCTCTTGTCCGTAATGAAAAACTGCAGTTGCTGGATCCAAAGAGATTGGTCCGTACGGCATTAAATGTGGTTCGCCCCAACCATCTTTCTCACTCCATTCGCACATCACCATGTGATCGGTGTAGTACTTACCAAATCCACCTTCGGCCACTAACGCATCCCGCGTTGCGGCATCTTTAGCATGTGGATTGAGAGTGATTTTCATAATTACAGTGCGCTGGCCAGCGCATCTCCAATTTCAGTCGTGCTTCGCTTCTTATCTGCTCGAGTCAACAAATCCGCAGCAACTGCGCGTTCAACATCACGCGCGGCATCTGATAGTCCCAGGTGATCAAGCATCATTGCAACCGACATAACCGTTGCAGTTGGGTCAGCTAAGTTCTTGCCAGCAATATCTGGTGCCGAACCATGGACCGGCTCAAACATTGATGGGAATTTTCCAGTTGGGTTAATGTTTCCTGATGCTGCCAAACCGATTCCACCACAAATTGCAGCTGCGATATCGGTCAAGATGTCTCCAAATAAATTATCAGTTACAACAACATCAAATCGTTCTGGGTTTGTCACGAAAAACATTGATGCCGCATCAACATGTAGGTAATCGGTTGTGATGCCCGGGTATTCCTTTGCGACTTCATTAAAGGTTCTAGTCCACAATCCACCTGCACGAGTCAAAACATTGTTCTTGTGAACAAGGGTCAACTTCTTGCGTTCACGCTTTGATGCACGCTCAAATGCATCACGAATTACTCGCTCGGCGCCGCGACGAGTGTTAAGGCTTTCTTCAGTAGCGATTTCAGCTGCAGTACCTTCGGCAAGGACGCCACCGGCACCAACATATGGACCTTCTGTTCCTTCGCGAACAACTACAAAATCAATTGGAGCTTTAGTGGCCAGTGGACCAACAACCCCCGGCATTAAACGTGCGGGACGCAAGTTAATGTAGTGATCAAAGGCAAAGCGAAGTTTGAGCAATAGACCGCGTTCCAAAACGCCGCTGGGAACAGTTGGATCTCCCACTGCACCTAACAAAATCACATCTGCCTTTGCTAGATCAGCCAAGGTTTCATCTGGCAAAACTTCTCCTGTGCGATGCCAAAATGCTGCGCCAAGATCATAGGAAGTTTTCTTAAACTCCACTGAATACTTCTTTGCCACCACATCTAGAACTTTCAGGCCTTCGCCCACAACCTCAAGACCGATTCCATCGCCAGCAATTACCGCTAAATTAATAGTTTTCATTACCCCACCAAAGTTACGGAGCGAACTACTTGTGCTCCAGTTTCCTTCTTAACTGATGAAATTAGATCATCGCTAATTTGTGAGTCCACGGTAAGTGCCATCAATGCATCTCCGCCGGCTGCATTACGTGCAACCTGCATACCTGCAATATTGATGCCAGCTTTTCCAAGAGCGTTACCGACTGTGCCGACAACACCTGGCTTGTCAGAGTAGCGAAGGAACAAAAGATTTTCAGTTGGTGCAAGATCAAGATCAAATCCGTCAATTGCAATAATCTTTTCTACCTTACGAATTCCAACCAGCGTTCCATCGACCGTAACAATCTTTCCATCGGCAAGGGCTGCACGAAGTGAAATCATGTTGCGGTATTCCGGGCTTTCAGGATCTGTTGCTACAGATGATGTGACTCCACGTTCGGCAGCAAGAGCTGGTGCATTTACATATGTCACATCTGCTAAACCACACCCAAGTAGCGCTCCCTTAAGCGCACTGGTTGCAAGAATTGATGAATCGTGTTCAGAAATATCGCCCATCACAGTCAAGTCCATACTTACTGGAGCTTCACCTGCGATTGCAGTTGCAATCTGTGCCATTTTTTCAACCAAAGGCAGACTTGGGCGAATCTCTTCGTGAATAGCTCCACCCTTTACGTTTACCGCATCCGGTACCAGCTCGCCTGCAAGTGCTTTACGCACTGAAACCGCGACTGCAATACCTGCACGCTCTTGTGCTTCATCAGTAGATGCACCCAAGTGTGGTGTGGCAACTACTTGATCCAAAGTAAATAGTGGCGAATCAGTACAAGGTTCAGTTGAGAACACATCAAGTCCTGCACCTGCCACGCGACCTTGGGTAATTGCATCAAACAGTGCAGCCTCATCGAGGACTCCACCACGAGCAGCATTGATGATTCGAACGGTTGGCTTAACCTTCTTCAAGGCATCTACGCCAATTAGATTTGCAGTTTCTTTAGTCTTTGGAAGGTGAATTGTGATGAAATCTGAAATCTTAAGCAGCTCATCTAATTCGACTAAACGAACACCTAACTGAGCAGCGCGTGCTGGCTGCAGATATGGATCGTAGGCAACTACATCCATTCCAAATGCTTGCATGCGATGAGCAACTAATTGGCCAATACGTCCGAAGCCAACGATTCCGAGAGTTTTCTCGAAGATTTCGGCACCTGTGTACTTTGAACGTGCCCACTTTCCATTACGCAAAGCTGCATGTGCCGGTGATACAAAACGTGCAGAAGCCATTAGCAAAGCAATCGCTAGTTCGGCAGCTGAAACGATATTTGAAGTTGGTGCATTAACAACCATTACACCCGCGGCAGTTGCTGCAGGAATATCAACGTTATCAAGCCCAACTCCTGCACGTGCAATTACTTTTAATCCCTTTGCTGCAGCAATAGCTTCTGCATCCATTTTGGTGGCGGAGCGAATCAATACTGCATCCACACCTTTGGCAAGGGCTGCTAGAAGTTCTGCGCGGTTTGCACCATCACAATTAACAACTTCAAAATCAGGACCAAGCGCCTCAAGTGTTGCAGGGCTGAGCTCTTCAGCAATTAAAACTATTGGTTTAGCCACGCGCTGCGCTACCTTCTTTGTAATCGTCAGCCTTTGATTGCTTCATCCAAGAGAACATCTTACGAAGCTCACGACCAACGCTTTCGATTGGATGTGATTCGCCCTTGGCGCGAAGTGACTTAAATTCAGGTGCTCCAGCCTCTTGGTCATCGATGAAGCGCTTAGCAAAAGCACCGCTTTGAATATCAGCCAGAACTGCCTTCATGTTTTCCTTAACGCGTGGATCAATAACGCGTGGGCCTGAAACATAATCACCAAATTCAGCTGTGTCAGAGACTGACCAGCGCTGCTTTGCGATTCCACCTTCGTACATGAGGTCAACGATCAACTTAAGTTCATGCAAGCATTCAAAATATGCAACTTCTGGTTGGTATCCAGCTTCTGTCAAAGTTTCAAAACCATACATAACAAGTTGTGAAGCGCCACCACAAAGAACTGATTGCTCACCAAAAAGATCGGTTTCAGTTTCTTCAGTAAATGTTGTCAAAATTCCACCGGCGCGAAGTCCACCAATTGCCTTTGCATAGGAAAGTGTCAACGGCCAAGCGTTTCCTGTTGCATCTTGTTCGACTGCCACAATTACTGGGACGCCACGACCTGCTGCATATTCGCGACGTACTAGGTGTCCTGGACCCTTTGGTGCGACCATGCAAACATCAACTGATGCTGAAGGCTTGATGTATCCAAAACGAATATTAAATCCATGTCCAAAGAACAATGCATCGCCATCTTTAAGGTTTGGCAAAATTGAATCAGTGTAAATGTGACGCTGCAAGTGATCTGGAGCCAAGATCATGATGACTGTTGATTCCTTGACTGCATCGGCCACACTAGTAACGCGAAGACCTTCAGCTTCTGCCTTTGCGCGAGAAGGTGAACCATCCTTTAGTCCAACACGAACATCGACACCGCTATCACGCAAGTTAAGTGCATGTGCATGTCCTTGTGAGCCGTAACCGATGATCGCGACTTTGCGACCTTGGATGATCGATAGATCAGCATCCTCTTCGTGATACATCGTTGCTGCCACGGTATTTCTCCTCATCGTCCTTTGTTGTGTGTGCCTTGGTTGGTTTTTAGTTTTGGTAATCAGCCTGACCGCTGTCAGCGGTAGGAATACTTTGAGTGCTAAGGGTACGGTCTGCCAGCGAACCGCTGCCACGTTCGATCGCCACTAGGCCAGATTGAGCCAGTTCTCGAATGCCAAAACGCTCTAAAGCGTTAAGTAGATCACTGATTTTTGCCGCATCCCCGGTTGCCTCAAGGGTCAAAGATTCTGCATCTTCATCAACAATTACAGCGCCATAGGTTTCTAGCACCGCATCAACATCGAATCGATTTTTAGAAGTTGCCGAAATCTTTACCAACAGCAGTTCAGCTTGAACCGAATCATTGAGCTTTAGCTCTGCGATATGGATGACGTTAACTAACTTATCTAACTGTCGAATTACTTGCTCTAATGAGTGACTTTCAACGTTGATGACAATAGTCATTCTTGAAATATTTGGATTTTCAGTCGGACCTACCGCCAACGAATCAATGTTGTAAGCACGACGTGAAAATAAACCAGCTACGCGCGCAAGTACACCCGGTGAGTTTTCAACTAGAACTGAAAGTGTATGTGTACTCATTAGAGCTCCTGTGAATCCCAGTCAGGCGCCATTTCACGCGCGATCTTAATGTCATCATTTGAAGTACCTGCAGCAACCATTGGCCACACCATTGCATCGCGAAATACTCTGAAATCTACAACGACAGGTTGGTCATTTATCGAGTTAGCAAGTTTGATAACTGCATCAACATCTTCTGGTCGCTCACACGCTAATCCGACGCAACCCATCGCATCAGCAAGTTTCACAAAATCTGGAACTCGCTTGGACTCCAAATTGGTATTTGAATATCGACCTTCGTAGAACAATGTCTGCCATTGGCGAACCATTCCAAGAGATTCATTATTGATGATTGCAACCTTGATTGGAATATTGTTCAGCGCACATGTCACAAGTTCTTGATTTGTCATCTGGAAACATCCATCACCATCAATTGCCCACACTGTTTTATCGGGTGCGCCAACTTTTGCGCCCATCGCAGCAGGAACCGCGTATCCCATTGTTCCTAGGCCGCCAGAGTTAAGCCATGTACGAGGATTCTCATACTTAACAAATTGCGCAGCCCACATTTGGTGTTGACCTACTCCAGCAACATAAATTGCTTCTGGTCCAGTAAGTGCGCTGATGCGTTCAATTACATATTGAGGAGACAAAGAACCATCTTTAGGCATGTCATAGCCGAGTGGATAAGTGGCGCGCAACTTATTCATTGCAGCAAGCCAAGGAGCAAGATCAGCGCGCCCCTTAGCAAATTCAGCCTTTACCGCAGGAACTAGCGCGGCAATAGTGTGCTTGAGATCGCCAACGACAGGAACATCGGCGTATCGATTCTTTCCGATCTCGGCAGGATCAATGTCGGCGTGAATTACCTTGGCATTAACCGCAAAAGTTGAAAGTTTTCCAGTTACTCGGTCATCAAAGCGCGCACCCAACGTAATTAGTAAGTCTGCTTTTTGGAGCGCGGTAACAGCACCAACAGTTCCATGCATGCCAGGCATACCAAAGTGTTGCGGGTGACTATCTGGAAATGAGCCAAGTGCCATAAGCGTTGTAACAACAGGTGCTCCAACTAGTTCAGCCAGCTGCATTAATTCTTTTGAAGCATTTGATTTAATAACGCCACCGCCAACGTAAAAAACTGGCTTTGACGATGAAGCAATTAATGCTGCAGCATCTTCGATTGCCTGATTTTCAGGTTCTATCTGCGGATGGTAACCAGGCAAGGACAAATCCTTAGGCCAGACAAAATCAGTTTCCTTTTGCAAGGCATCTTTTGCGATATCAACAAGAACTGGACCTGGTCGACCAGATGAAGCAATGTAAAAGGCTTCAGCTATCGCTCTTGGAATATCTTGTGGATCAGTAATTAAATAATTGTGCTTTGTAAATGGCATTGTGATGCCGCGAATGTCTGCCTCTTGGAAAGCATCTGTTCCAATTGCCGCTGAAGGAACTTGTCCAGTGATCGCAACCATCGGAACTGAATCCATGGCAGCATCTGCAAGTGGTGTAACAAGATTTGTCGCACCGGGACCAGAAGTGGCAATACAAACGCCAACACGGCCAGTGACTTGGGCATAACCAGTTGCAGCATGGCCTGCACCTTGTTCGTGACGCACCAAAATGTGGCGGATGCTGCTGTCAAAGATTGGATCGTAGGCAGGAAGAATTGCACCACCTGGAATACCAAACATCACATCGACGCCGGCAGACTCCAAAGATTGCACGAGTGATTTAGCTCCACTCATCTTCTTGCTCATATCCATCTCCTTTCACTTCTCTAAATGAAAAAACCCCCAGATAACTGAGGGTGGCGCATGATCAAAAACCGATCACGCGCCTTTAAATCACCACCACAAATGTTGTGCTCATGCGCTTATTCTCCAATGAAGCAGGCTCAACGTCAAGGGTTGAGATGCAGATCTCATATTTTGGAATGTTGGAGTGGAGGCGAGAGGACTACTCGCAGACCGCACCTTTAGATGCTGAGCCCACAAGTTTAGAGAACTTAGCAAGAACACCACGGGTGTACTTATGTTTCAACGGTTCCCAACCGATTTTGCGGGCCTCTAATTCAGCTGGAGCTACCAACAAATCAAGGGTTCGCTTGACGGTATCAATTCGAACAATGTCGCCATCTTTAATGAAGGCAATTGGTCCACCATCAACGGCTTCTGGCGAAATGTGTCCGACGCATAGTCCAGTTGAACCACCAGAAAAACGTCCATCGGTTAAAAGCAAAGTTGATTTACCAAGACCTGCACCTTTAATTGCTCCGGTAACCATGAGCATCTCGCGCATTCCTGGTCCACCCTTTGGCCCTTCATAGCGAATCACAACTACATCGCCAGCTTTAATAGTTCCATTTTCAACTGCATCCATTGCCAATTGTTCGCGATCAAAGACGCGTGCAGGGCCCTCAAAAGAATCAATTCCAATTCCAGCGGTTTTGCACACCGCACCTTCTGGAGCAAGTGAGCCTCCAAGAATTGTTATGCCGACATCTTTTGACAATGGACGTTCAGCGGGATGAACAACAACACCATCTGGAAAAGGTGGATTGATGTCGGCTAAGTTTTCCGCCATCGTCTTTCCAGTCACAGTCAATACATCCCCGTGAAGGTAGCCAGCATCCAACAAAATCTTAAGTACTACTGGAATTCCACCCACTCGATCTAAATCAGTCATAACAAACTTTCCAAAGGGCTTTAGATCGCCTAGCAATGGAACTTTTGCACCAATTCGATTGAAATCTTCTAGCGTTAAATCAACTTCAGCTTCATGTGCAATGGCCAATAGGTGAAGGACTGCATTTGTAGAGCCACCTAGCGCCATCAAAATTGTGATTGCGTTTTCAAAAGCTTTCTTCGTCAAAATCATTCGCGTAGTGATTCCAAGCCGAATTAAATTAACAACAGCTTCTCCTGATTTGATTGCGTACGCATCGCGACGACGATCAACAGCAGGAGGTGCTGCAGATCCTGGCAATGAAAGTCCTAGCGCTTCACCAATAGCTGCCATGGTGTTTGCGGTATACATTCCGCCGCAAGCGCCTTCGCCTGGACAAATCGCTCGTTCAATCTGATCTACGCGCTCTTTTGTAATCAAGCCTCGAGCACACGCACCTACTGCTTCAAAAGCATCGATGATCGTGACATCTTTGCCATCTACCTGACCTGGCAAAGTTGAACCTGCATAAACAAAAACACTTGCTACATCTAAACGTGCAGCTGCCATCATCATTCCTGGAAGTGATTTATCACACCCTGCAAAAGTGACCATGCCATCAAAACGTTCTGCGTTCATTACTGTTTCAACTGAATCTGCGATGATTTCGCGAGAAACCAAAGAAAAGTGCATTCCTTCGTGGCCCATAGAGATTCCATCAGAAACTGAAATAGTTCCGAACTGCATAGGGAAACCCCCAGCAGCAAACACGCCTTCTTTAGACGCTTTAGCTAAACGATCGAGTGACATGTTGCATGGGGTGATTTCATTCCACGAAGATGCGATTCCGATTTGCGGTTTCACCCAATCTTCATCACCCATTCCGACAGCTCTAAGCATTCCTCGTTGAGGAGCTCTTTCCATTCCATCGGTAACGACATGGGAACGGGGCTTCATGTTAGGCATGAGAGAATTCTACCCTCTTGATTACTCATTTATCAGTCGAATAATTGGAGCTTTAACGTGTCACAACCCGCATCCCAGCAAACCCTAGATCCAACAAGATGGCGTACCTTATTTGTCGTTGCTATCGCTCAATTGATGATCGTTCTAGATAGTTCAATTATGAATATTGCAATTCCAAGTGCAAAGGTAGAACTTGGAATCTCAGACGCCAATCAACAATGGGTAATCACCGCATATACCTTGGCATTTGGCTCGCTACTGCTACTGGGTGGTCGAATTGGTGACTACATGGGACGCAAGAAAATTTTTCTGATCGGCTTAGCAGGATTTGCTGCAGCATCGGCACTTGGTGGAGTCGCTTCGAATGAAGGCATGCTTTATGCATCACGTGCGCTACAGGGAGTCTTTGCTGCCCTACTGGCACCGGCTGCTTTAGCAATTATCTCAGTTACTTTTATAGTTCCAAAGGAACGTGCAAAAGCTTTTGGTGTAATCGGTGCGATCTCTGGTGGCGGCGCAGCAATCGGTTTGATTCTGGGTGGAGCGTTAACTGAGTATTTCTCATGGCGTTGGTGCCTAGGTGTTAACACACCTATTGCAATCTTTGCTGCAGTCCTTGCCGTTAAGTTTGTAAAGGAATCAAAAGCACAAGGTGATAACTCATACGACATCCCTGGTGTTATAACAGCAACTGCAGGTTTATTCACCTTGACTTATGGATTCCACGAAGCAGCACTAAGCGGTTGGAGCGATCCATTAACCATCGGCTTCCTGGTTGCTGCCGTAATACTTCTTGTTATCTTTGCTTTGATTGAAAAGCGCGTTAAGAATCCATTGATGCCGTTGCGCGTTGTTACAGATCGAAACCGTGGTGGTTCCTACCTTGGATCGCTGGTTGTTGGCGCGGGACTGTTTTCTATGTTTTTATTCTTGGGACTATACCTTCAGGTGATTCTTGGTTACACGCCATTGCGTTCTGGCTTTGCGTTCTTGCCATTTACTTTTGGAATCATTATCTTCGCCGGAGTTGCATCGCAATTGTTGCCAAAGTTTGGTCCAAGAGCATTGATGGTTCCGGGATTGATAGCTGCAAGTTCGGGAATGTTGATGATTTCTCGAATTACCCCAGATACGTCTTACACAACACATGTATTACCCGCACTTTTGATCATGTCTAGCGGAATGGCCTTAGTCTTTATCCCGTTGACTTCAACGGCCCTTCACGCTGTTTCATCGCATGACACTGGTGTTGCAAGTGCCATGCTCAACACTAGCCAGCAAATTGGCGGATCACTAGGAACTGCACTTTTGAACACTGTGGCAGCAACTGCAACAACGACATATGCCGCAGCAAATACTCAATTAGGGGAAAAATTAATGCCTTTTGCCATGACTCATGGCTTTACAGTGGCATTTAAGTTCAGTGCACTCTTGCTCTTTATTGGCGCAATCGTGCTGTTCTTCTTTATCAATATTGGCAAAGATTCCCTTGTAGAAACAGAAGGCGCTGGCCTTCATTAATCAATTCGAAGCTTGACCTAAGTGGCCAAGTAGAAGCTCTCGTACGCGAGCAGCATCTGCTTGGCCCTTTGTCTCTTTCATGACAGCGCCAATTAGTGCACCAGCAGCAGGCAGATGACCATTGCGGACTTTTTCTGCAGTTTCTGCTTGTTCAGCACAAACCTTTTCAATTGCCGCCATTAGTGCACCATCATCATTGACTACCTTGATCCCGCGCTTTGAAACAACTTCTGATGGCTTGCCTTCGCCAGCAATTACGCCGTCTACAACTTGGCGCGCAAGTTTGTCAGTCAGTTGGCCGGCGTTAACAAGTGCCACTATTTCTGCAACATCTGATGGTGTAATTGAAAGATCGGCAATTGCAACATCTTTATCGTTTGCAATTCGTGAAATTTCGCCAAGCCACCAGCTGCGTGCTTTAGTTGGATCTGCGCCCAGCAATACTGTTGCTTCAACAATATCCAAAACATCTGCATTAATCATGGCGGCCATTTCCTTTTCAGGAACTGCCCACGCTTCTTGCAAACGCTTACGACGAATTGATGGACGCTCTGGCAATCCAGCACGTAAAGTTTCGATCCAGGCCGCATCTGGTGCAACTGGCACCAGATCTGGTTCGGGGAAATAACGATAATCCTCGGCTTGCTCCTTTGAGCGACCAGAACGCGTTAATCCTGTGTCTTCCTGGAAGTGACGTGTCTCTTGAACTACTCGACCACCAGCATTTAAAAGTTCTGCATGGCGGATCATTTCACCACGCACTGCGCGCTCTACTGAGCGCAATGAATTCACATTCTTTGTTTCACTTCGGGTGCCAAGTTTTTCAGCACCAATTAAGCGCAAGGAAACATTTGCGTCACATCGTAATGAGCCTTGTTCCATCTTTACATCGCTAACGCCAAGAGAGCGAAGAATGTCACGGAGCTCTGCAACATAAGCTTTGGCTACTTCTGGCGCGTATTTGCCAGTCCCCGGAACAATTCTGGTAACAATCTCAACCAAAGGAATACCAGCCCGGTTGTAATCTAATAATGAGTATTCAGCACCATGAATTCGTCCTGTTGCTCCACCAACGTGTAGCGACTTACCTGTGTCCTCTTCCATGTGCACACGCTCAACTTCAACGCGGAAAGTCTTTGGCCCTTCATCAGTTTCAATCTCAACATCCACATAACCATCAACACAGATTGGTTCGTCGTATTGAGAAATCTGAAAGTTCTTTGGCATATCAGGGTAGAAATAATTTTTGCGAGCAAAACGAGAAAATGGAGCAATTGAACAGTTAAGCGCTAGGCCGATTTTAATTGTTGATTCAATCGCCTTTTCGTTAACAACGGGCATGGCTCCCGGCAAAGCCAAACAGACAGGACAAGTCTGAGTATTTGGCTCTGCACCAAAAATTGTGCTGCAACCACAAAACATCTTGGAATTTGTGTTGAGCTCGACGTGTACTTCAAGACCCAAAACTGGTTCGTACTTAGCAACTACATCATCATATGAAAGTGTCATCGTGCACCTGCCAAAGTCGGTGCCTTATCCAGTAATGGAGCACCCCACTTGGAAAGCAGCGCCGCTTCAAGAGCTGCGCCAACTAAATACATACGTTCATCCTTCATTACAGGAGACATGATCTGGAAGCCAACTGGTAAGCCATCTTCATCGGCCAAACCTGAAGGTAGCGACATCCCGCCAATTCCAGCCATGTTTACCGGAATCGTTGCAATGTCATTTAAATACATGGCCAGCGGATCATTAGCTTTTTCACCTATTTTAAACGCTGTTGTCGGACATGTTGGTGAAACTAGAACATCAGCTTTTTCAAATGCTTTGGTGAAATCTTGTGTAATCAGCGTACGGACCTTCTGCGCACTTCCGTAATACGCATCGTAATAACCAGATGACAGCGCATAGGTTCCCAAAATAATGCGGCGCTTTACTTCTTTGCCAAAGCCAACTTGACGGGTCAAATTCATTACAGCTTCAGCAGATGCACCATCTACATCACCCACGCGCAAGCCATATCGCATTGCATCAAAGCGAGCTAAATTAGATGAACATTCGGAAGGTGCGATTAAGTAATACGCAGCTAGTGCGTATTCAAAGTTAGGGGCAGAAACTTCAACAATTTCAGCTCCAGCTTTTGCCAATAACTCTAGAGATTCTTCAAAACGTGCGCGAACTCCTGGCTGATATCCATCGCCGTTGAGTTCCTTAACAACACCAATTCTCATTCCTTTAACATCACCTGATTTAGCTGCAGCAACCACTTGCGGAATTGGGGCATTAATACTTGTTGCATCCTTTGGGTCATGTCCTGCAATTGCTTCGTGAAGTAGCGCGGTATCCAACACGGTACGCGCGCACGGACCGGCTTGATCAAGTGAAGATGAGAAAGCAACTAAACCAAAACGTGAAACGCCGCCATAAGTTGGTTTAACTCCAACAGTTCCGGTGACTGCTGCAGGTTGGCGAATTGATCCACCTGTATCCGTACCAATCGCAAGAGGTGCTTCAAAAGCGGCAAGGGCCGCAGATGAGCCGCCACCAGATCCACCAGGAATGCGAGTTAAATCCCACGGGTTATGTGTTGGACCATAGGCAGAGTTTTCAGTTGAAGAACCCATTGCAAACTCATCCATATTGGTCTTACCTAAAATTACGATGTCATTCTTTTTTAAGTTTGTAACAACAGTTGAATCATAAGGAGGGCGCCAACCTTCTAGAATTTTTGATCCACAAGTAGTTGGAACACCCTTTTGCGCCATTACATCCTTAAGGGCAAGTGGTACACCTGCAAGCGGTGACAACTTTTCACCCTTTGCGCGCTTTGCATCAACTGCTGCAGCTTGCGCCAAAGCACCCTCTGTATCGACATACAAAAATGCATGAACATCGGCATCAACTGCAGCAATACGATCTAAGTGTGCCTGAGTTAATGCAACAGATGTCGTTTCACCAGCAGCAAGCTTTGCTGCCATTTCAGTTGCTGAACTACGAATCATTCTTCACCCAAGATCTGCGGAACGCGGAAGCGCTGATCTTCTTGCGCTGGTGCACCTGAAAGAGCTTGTTCTGGAGTAAGACTTGGAACAACTACATCTGCACGAAACACATTGCGCAATGGCAATGGGTGTGAGGTTGGCTCAACATCTGCGCCGGCAACTTCCTGCACGCGAGCGACAGCATCCAAAATAACGGTGAACTCATTAGAAAGACTGACTAACTCTTCTTCGCTCATTTCGATGCGGGCTAGGCCTGCAAGCTTGGCGACATCATCGCGTGAAAGACTGCTCATAGGGTTGAGTCTAATTAAATTGCAGCCTAACTGCGAATTTGGCCATTTCCAGTAACAATCCAAGTGGTTGTCGTCATCGCCTCTAGCCCCATTGGTCCTCGGGCATGCAATTTCTGATTTGAAATACCAATTTCAGCCCCAAACCCCATTTGTTCGCCATCAGTAAAGCGAGTCGATGTATTGACCATTACCGCCGCACAATCAGCAAGTGCAATAAATCTCTTCACATTGTCTTTGTTTTCGGAAATTATGGCTTCAGTGTGCTGGGTTCCATACTTTGCAATATGTGCACTTGCTGCATCGACAGAATCAACAATTGCAACGTTCATCTCTAGGGTGCCGTATTCAGTACAAAAGTTCTCATCTGTTGCCAAGGAAGCTGGGATGTTTGCACTCTTTGCCACTGCTAAAGAAGCCAAATCACAATGCATGATAACTCCAGCTTCGTGAAGTGCTTTTAGAGCAATTGGCAAGAATTGATCTGCAATAGTTGTATGTACTAGCAAAGTTTCAGCGGCGTTACACACACTAGGACGTTGCACCTTTGAATTAATGATGATTGGGACCGCTTTAGACAAATCAGCAAACTGATCAATGTAGACATGACAGACACCAGCACCAGTTTCGATTGTTGGCACCGATGACTCATCAACAACCATGCGAATCAATGCCGCACTTCCGCGAGGAATTACTAAATCTACTTTTCCACGTGCATTAAGAAGTGCCTTAACGGTTTCACGGTCTTCTGAAGGAACTAGCTGAATTACATCTGGGGAAATCAAAGTTGTTGCTAAAGCATCGCGCATTACGCGAACCAAAATCTCATTGCTATGTGCCGCACTTGATGAGCCCCGAAGCAGTGCGGCATTTCCTGACATCAACAAGATAACTGCAGCGTCAACGGTCACATTTGGCCGAGCTTCATAGACCATTCCAATGACACCAAATGGAACGGAGATTTGTTCTAGTTCAATTCCATTAGGCAAAGTAGATTTGCGCAGAGTTTTACCAAGAGGATCTTCAAGTTCACTTACTTGACGCGCTCCCCCAGCAATCCCTGTGATGCGTTCAGGGGTGAGTAAAAGTCGATCTAAAAGCGATGAGTTCAATCCTGATGCACGACCTGCCTGCATATCTTTTTCATTTGCTGCCAGGATCTCGGCACTTCTTGCCTCAATGGCATCTGCAATCACCCTTAGTGCTTCTTTGCGTTGAGCACCCGTGGAAACACACAAGGTTCTGCCGGCAAGACGCGCAGAATCTGCAAGCTGCGAAATCAATCCCTTGGCGTCCATAGGTTTAAGCCTATCGGGAGTTACCCTGATGCCGTGTTCAAATTAATCCGCAGAGTCGCAATCATTCTCGTCGTTGTCTACGCCGCATTGTTTGGCCTTACCAAAATCATTCATTACCCGGAACCGATTGCCGCAATTCGACTCGGTTTAGCGCCGGCATCTAAGACCCCAGATTTAATGCCGTCACACCCAATCAAAGCTGCACCAGGATCCCCATGGATTCAAGGCACTGCCGAAGAGATTACAACGGTGAATTGGAATGGAAAGTCTGTCCCATTTGAACAATTCCTAAAGGAAACCGACACAAATGTATTTTTAGTTATTCGCAAAGGAAAAATCACTTACGAGTCGTACTTTAATGGCAAGAAGCAATCAACAGTCCTTCCTTCGTATTCCGTTGCGAAAACAATGACATCGTTAGTAATAGGTCAGTTAATTGACGAAGGAAAAATTAAAGAAAGCGACAAGTTTGTAGAGATTCTGCCGGAGTTCAAGGCTGGAACTTCCTTTGATAAGGTGACAATCAAGAATCTTCTTGATATGAACTCAGGAATTGGTGTTTCCGATAACTATCCATCTGGGCCCTCAGGTTGGGGAGTTGCTATCGCACAAATGTATGCCTCAACGGATGTCAATTGGTTCTTAAAAAACAATAGAAAGATGAGAGAAGAGCCAGGTAGTTTCCCAGAGTATCGATCAGTAAACACACAGATGTTAGGTTTAATTGTGCAAAAAATTACCGGTCAAAAATTAGCCGATGCTTTTAGCGAACGTGTGTGGCAAAAGGTTGGTGCAGATTTCAACGCCACTTGGAATGTTGATCAGGTTGGTGGACATGAAAAAGCATTTTGTTGCTTCAATGCAACAGCTCGTGATTACGCCCGCGTGGGTCAGGCATTAATGAGTGGTGATCCAAAGATCGCAAGCACTTCATGGAAAGCCCGACTATCAACTTCTGCGGTTACCTTGGATTATGGTTGGGGCTATGGCGCGCAGATGTGGCATCCATCCCCAGGGGTCAACTTAATGATGGGCTTGCATGGCCAATACATCTATATGGACGCCCTCAATGACACCGTTATCGTAAAACTATCTGATATTCCGACAAGATCGGATGGAATCAGTGCAAAGATCGCACCAGTTTTGCGAGAAATAGCAGAAAAGAACTAGTCAGAGAAGTACTAGGTCGTCGCGATGAACAAGTTCGCGCTCATACTCTGCACCTAATGCTGCAGCAAGCTCTTTTGTTGAACGACCTAACATCTGCGGCAGATCAACTGAATCAAAAGCGACAAGGCCACGTGCAATTACTGCGCCATCTGGTCCGACAAGCTCGACTGCGTCACCAGCAATAAAATCGCCTTGAACTGCAGTAACTCCAGCAGGTAGCAAGGAAACTCCACGCTCTAAAATTGCAGTTACTGCGCCAGCATCGAGAATCAACTTTCCTTGCGACTTTGTTGCATGAGCAAGCCACAATAAACGAGATGTCGTTTTACTAGCGTGCGCATGAAAATGTGTTCCAAATTTTTCGCCAGCGAGAGTTTTATCGGAATCTTCAAGTGAAGTAAGCAGCATTGGGATACCGGCAGATGTGGCAATTCGAGCCGCTTCAACCTTGGTAACCATTCCCCCGCTACCTACTCCGGCCGATCCTGCTCCACCTAATGTTTCGCCCTCAATATCTGCAACATTTGAGACCTCATGAATTCTCTGTGCGCCAGCTTGTGTCGGAGGAGCATCATATAGAGCATCAATATCGGAAACTAAAACCAGTAAGTCTGCACCAATCAACAAGGCAACTAAAGCCGCCAGTCGATCGTTATCACCAAAGCGAATCTCTTGAGTTCCAACAGAGTCATTTTCATTAATGATTGGAACAACTCCAAGCTGCAGAAGTTTGTACAAAGTTCGCTGTGCATTTTGGTAATGTGAACGCCTGACGACATCTTCGGTTGTAAGCAAAACTTGTGAAGCGGTAATTGCATGGCGAGCAAAACTTTGGGTGTATTGAGCAACTAGCAAACCTTGGCCAACTGATGCGGCAGCTTGCTGTGTTGCAAGATCCTTAGGGCGAGTTGTTAAACCCAGCGGTGCCAAACCAGCTGCAATAGCACCTGAAGAAACTACGACTACTTCTGCGCCACGTTTTTTACAGGCGGCAACAACATCTACCAGTTTGTTAACTGCGCTGGCATCAAGTGCCGATCCGGCTTTACCGGTGAGAGAGGAGGAACCAATCTTGATGACGATGCGTTTTGCAGAGGAAATCTGCGCTCGGCTCACTTGTCATCTCCATCCTTTAGATCTTCATCAGTAATTATCGGTGCTGAAAGTTTAGGTGTGTGAGGGTCAACAACGTTGTATTCCCACTGCTTGGCGATTTCTTCTTCAGTTAAAACATCTTCAATACGCTCAGGCATATTCCAGGTTGATTCAAGACGTGAATCCTCACCGCGGCGATGTAGGTGGCCCGCCAATTGTTCAGCGCCAGCTTCGATGGTTGGCTCCCAATCAAAGATAACTTCAGTATCGCCATCGCCAATACGAACTTCGCTTCCGGCAACTGCGCCCTTCTTGTACAACTCTTTTTCTACTCCAAGTTGTGCAAGGCGATCTGCAAGATAGCCGATTGCTTCGGCATTCTTAAAGTTAGTTTGGCGAACCCAACGTTCTACCTTCTTGCCACGAATTGTGAATGAACCATCTGCATTTGCATTGACCAAGAAGCCAGAATCATCAACTGCGACTGGACGCAAGATGATGCGAGTGCGTTCTTGTACGCCTGCGTCAGCACGGTTTTTCTGCACTAAACGTCCCATTGCATAAATCAAATCCTGAAGTCCTGCGCGAGAAGCTGCCGATACTGGATACACGTCATATCCCTTGTCACGTAATTCCTGTTCAACCATATCTGCCATCGCTTGGCCGTCAGGTAAATCAATTTTGTTCAGCGCAACAATTCGAACACGGTCCTCAAGACCGCCGTACAAAGCTAATTCATTTTCAATTGCTTCAAGATCTGCCACAGGATTTCGGTCAGTTTCTAAGGTTCCGCAATCAAGCACATGCACAAGTGCTACACATCTTTCTACGTGACGAAGGAATTCAAGACCTAATCCCTTACCTTGTGATGCACCTGGAATAAGTCCTGGAACATCTGCAACGGTGAAACGTGTTTCACCTGCTTGAACAACACCCAAGTTTGGAACCAAGGTTGTAAAAGGATAATCAGCAATCTTTGGTCGAGCCGCAGAAACTGCAGCAATTAAGGATGATTTTCCAGCACTTGGGAATCCAACCAGAGCAATGTCTGCAACGCTTTTTAGTTCCAAAATTAATGTACGTTCTTCACCTGGCTCGCCCAATAAAGCAAAACCTGGTGCGCGACGTTTAGAAGAAGACAGCGCTAAATTTCCCAAACCACCAAAGCCACCTTGCGCAGCACTAAATGTTGTTCCGGTGCCAATCAAATCTGCAATTTGTTCGCCATTGGAATCGTAGACAACAGTTCCGTTAGGAACACCAAGAATCAAATCTTCACCTTGGTGACCATCTTTACGATCCCCATAACCCTGATGCCCAGATGTTGCTCTGCGGTGAGGAGAATGATGAAAATCAAGCAAAGTTGTAACGTTTGGATCTACAACCAAAATTACATCTCCACCACGTCCACCATTTCCACCATCAGGGCCACCTAGTGGTTTAAATTTTTCGCGCTTTACTGAAACACATCCATCGCCACCTTTTCCGGCAATGGCATAGAGAGTTACGCGATCAACAAATGTTGTCACTGTGTGACTCCCTTCCTGTTTGCTTCAAATAAAAACCGTACTGAATGAAAAAAGCGAGCCGCATGATTACGGCTCGCTCTTTTACAAGAAACCTAAAATTAAGCTACCGGAGCCACATTCACTACACGGCGTCCGCGAGCGCGACCGAATTCAACAACGCCTGCAGCTAGTGCAAACAAAGTGTCATCCTTACCGCGACCTACGTTCTTGCCTGGGTGAAAATGTGTTCCGCGCTGGCGAACTAGAATTTCGCCTGCATTAACTTCTTGTCCGCCGAAACGCTTGATACCAAGGTACTGTGGATTG